>Ga0209181_10000882_pt1 | contig 53986 bp, 48 predicted proteins | sample MAT05_FD_187208 | JGI IMG/M metagenome (GOLD analysis project Ga0209181, IMG submission 187208) | Freshwater microbial communities from Lake Fryxell liftoff mats and glacier meltwater in Antarctica - MAT-05 (SPAdes) (version 2) | ecosystem: Environmental > Aquatic > Freshwater > Ice > Liftoff... | reverse complement strand
GCTGGTTGCTGACTAAGATAAGCTTGATGACGTCTTCTATACTGCTGTTACGAACAAAGATGGTGACTTTAAGATCGGGGCGTAAATCTTTATCAAATACAAAGTTGATGCCTGAACTGCGGGAGATAACTTCGAACACAGACTTGAGTGGAGTATCGCGAAACTCTAAGGTAATTGGCTTGGAGAAGGGCGATTTCAGGGCCTGTGCGGCCGACTCCACTTTAATGGATTGCGCCTGGAGACGACTAAGCATCTCGCGTGCGCCCGCATGGTTGGTGTTTTCATTGAGGATGTTGCGTAAGCGCTGTTCGGCGCCGGAGGCATCATTCTTAACCACTAAGGCTTCGGCTTCTTTGAGGATGGCATCATGGCGTTGTGCAGCAGCTATATCAGCGCGTCCACTTCTGACACGTACATTATTAGCATCCAATAATTGCACACGGGCATATAAAGCCTCGGCCTCGGGATAACGACCGGCGAAACGCGCTGCGTCGGCTTCAGCCACCAATCTGGCAATAACCACATCGCGTTCGCGGAAATAGATCAGGCGTGCATCGTGATCGTCTGGTTTAAGACGGATGGCTTCTTCCATACGCAGTACGCCCAACTCACTTTGACCATTGGCAATCAATTCCTTGCCTTCTTTCAAAGCAGGATTAGTGCTGCAAGAGGTGAGCATCACGCAAGCAATGCTGGCTAAAATCGCGGCCCTATATTTCATGGCGTTCACTGTGCGTTTCCAAAGTTAAGTTGCTGTTTTTCTTTTAGTGGCAAGTACGTTACGTTCATGCTTTGTGGCGTCACTTCGTCGACGTGATACAAGCCATTAATCGTATCGCCTTGCTTCACGACCAGACTACGCTGTTGTTCCGCCAAAAAAAGTATTGTGCCCTCCTCCGCTAAAATTTTACCGAGAAAGCGAAAGGGCAAAGGCGGTGCTCTGGGCTTCTCTGGGGGTGGGGGCGGTGGTGGCGGCGGCAACCATGAGCGCACAGGAAATAGATTGCCTGTTTCTGTAGCATAAGGAGTGCGTGCCATTTTTTCGGGGAGCGTTGCAATGCTGGGTGTTACACCGGCTGATGAACTTGCTACTGTGCTTGCTAAGGTGCTAGATGTGGCAGTAGCGGCCCTTGATTTTGTACCCAGATCCGCCTCATTTGCCTCACTCCCCGATTTTGCTGTGGCTTTTTTTGCAGCGCTTTCTTTTACAGACCCATCTCTCCCACCACGTGATGTTTTGGCTGGCGAAACCACTGAATCATCATCCGCATTTTGCATAACAACAGAGGCGGCAACCGTCGCAACCAAGGCTATACCCAAAATAATGTTTCGCTTATTCGCCATTACTTCGCCTTGTAAAACAAGGTTAAGCGAACGCGTGCTTCTAACGCTTCACTGCCAACGCCTTCGCGCCTAAAATTAATATCGTCCAGCGCTAATCCGGGTAGGCCATTCATCACGTCGCCCAACCATGCGCGCACTTGGGTGTAAGTGCCTTTCAAGGGGTACACCATTTGATAGCGCAAGACTTTCGGCCCTGCACCCACACTGTTATCGCGCAGTGCTTTGTATTCACCTGTTTCTAACAGCACACCGCGCTCTTGTGCGGCAGCATGAATTTGCTCAATAGCCATTGCCGGTGCGGTATTGCCCGGTAGGAACGCATAGAAATCATTGAGTCGTTCTTCACTGCTGCCTACCCGCGCAGCCGCTCCTTGCGCAATAAGCGTTTCTAGCGCAACACGCTTTTGTTTCAACTCCGCGAGTCGTAAGTCCAAGGTGTGTACCGTGATGCCTTGCCACAAGGCCGCGACTACTATGAGTGACAAACCTACCCATCCCGCCCATCCCAATAGAGATAAATAATAACGGGTGTAAGCCGTCACCCAAACCCAAAGCGAGGTTTTATTTGATTGAGGAATAGTTTGGTTTTTCATGACTTATGCTAGGTTTTAGACAATGTTGGCTTGAACAATGAGGGCTTGGATATTAAGGCTTAGGCGACCAAGCAGCTTGCATAGTAAAGCCGACAACTTTAACTGGCCCCGCTTGCTTAGACTCTTCACCCACTAGCGCAACTTCGCTAAAGCGACCCGACTTTCTCAAACGTTCAGCAAAGGCCAACACATCGCTAATTGTTTTCGCTTCGCCTGAAAGCCGCACATTACGGCTTTTTGCTTCTGATTCCATTTGCGTGAGCGCCACCGTTTCGTCGGTGGCTTTTTCTAATTCACTCAAAACTTCATTCCAAGGGGTTTGAATTTGCGCCATTGCACGGCTGGCGACATTCAATTCATCGCTCGCAGGGGTTGGTTCACTATTTTTCCGGCCCCGTGATGATGAACTCACGTCCGCGACACTTTTAACACCACTCTTGCGCGCCAAGCTTTGATTTTTTGCCTCAGCACTTTCTACCTGATTGCGGCAATCTAAATAACTCATCGCAACAAACCCAATTGTGACTGCGCCAACAGCCAAAAAAAGTAAATCCCAATGCGATGGCCGACGCTTAATGGGTGAAAATTCGGATGAAAAAGCGGGCGAAAAATCCAGCAGGATAGGCCGTAATTTGGGTCGCATGAAGGAAAAAACGCGTCTCAGGATGGATGACATGGTCAGGCTTTCACAGCACTTAGAGTGCTCAAAGTGCTCAGTTTGCTGCCATATTGTTCTGGCCATCCCCAGGGTAACGCAGGCATCAAACACTCAACCGATCGTGATTTTGCCAATGGCTGCCACGCTTGGTTGTCGGCGCCTGATACATACAACGTGCCACTTTTTTGATCCACCCCATTGGCCAACGCCATCCGGTTCATTAGGGCCTCCACCTTATCGTGCCATGAGCTTGTACCTAAACCTGCCCCTGTATTAGCTTCACTCACACGCTCGCTATGGAGCGCCTGCCAGCATCCGTTTTGCACTAACCCCACACCCACACGGCCCGGCTCTGCGGCGATAAACCACACCAAATTTGAATCCGACTTGGTTTTAATTTTTTTACGCCACGTATCAAATGCAGCCGAGTAATAAGGCTGCACCGCAACAAGGTTGCAGCCTGCGGCAAGTGCAATGCGTTGCAGCTCTTCTTGCAAGGCGAGATCAATAGCACAAACAGGCGTCGCCAAACCTGGCGGCTGTGTTTTGGCAATAACACGCCATTGTTGAGAAACCGCACCATACACTTCGCGAAATTGAAACTCAGCATAAGCATTAAGCTGCGTAGTGTTTTTAATATCTGCACTCCAAGGTAATAGTTGCCAACGCGTAAAGTGTCCAGACAGTACAACATGCAAGCGTGTTCTACGACGCGACTTTGTCGCTGTGGATTTGGAATTAAAATTGCGTAAAAAAGCTTCTAACGCCACGACGGCAGACTGCCAATTGGGCACATCAGGGCTAGTGCTGGGCGGTACAGCGGTCGAACGCAACTCGGGCGAACTGCCTCGTTTATACATAGCTATGTCGAGCCGATCTGGACTCAGCGCAACATGTAAAACATCTTGATTAAACCGATCACGAAACCACACGGTTCAACTCCTGCAAACTGGTTTTTCCGCTGCGTACTAATTCAAGACCCGCCTCACGCAATAAGCGGGTGCCTTTGCTGCGCGCCACTTCTTTTATACGACGCACCGGTTCGCGTGTTGTAATCATTTCGCGCAACTCGTCATCCAGCAATAACACTTCGGCCACCGCAGCGCGGCCTTTGTAACCCGTGCCACGACAATTCGCACAACCACGGCCAGCGCGAAAAACATAGCTTTCGGTATTTTCAATGCGCGATTCTTGTATCAGCTTTTCAAATTCCGCATCCCGATCCACATCTTCAGTGCAAGATGGGCAGTTGAGACGCACTAAACGCTGGGCGACGATACCGTTCAATGCAGCCACCAGACTGTAGGGGTCGACACCCATATGCGTAAAACGGCCTAGCACATCAAAAACGTTGTTGGCGTGAACGGTGGTGAATACCAAGTGCCCGGTCAGCGCGGCTTGTACGGCAATTTGCGCTGTTTCACCGTCACGAATTTCACCGACCATAATTTTGTCAGGGTCATGTCGAAGAATGGATCGCAAACCACGCGCGAACGTCAGGCCTTTTTTCTCATTTACGGGAATCTGCAACACACCGGGAAGATGGTATTCAACTGGATCTTCAATGGTGACTATTTTGTCATGGCCGTGATTGATTTCGGCTATCGCCGCATACAGCGTGGTGGTTTTACCGCTCCCCGTGGGGCCTGTCACTAGCAACATCCCGTAAGGCTCGGCAGAGAGGCGACGAAGTGCGACCAATGTGGGCTCATCAAATCCCAACACTTCAAGGCGCAAACCCGCCACTTCGTTCGACAATCGTTGTTTATCCAGAATCCGCAGCACCGCGTCTTCACCGTGAATACTCGGCATGATAGAGACGCGTATATCAATTTGTCGCCCTGCCGCTGCAACCTTAAACCGACCATCTTGCGGCACGCGCCGCTCGGCAATATCGAGCTCAGCCATGACTTTAATGCGCGAGATAACCTGCTCGGCCATTTCACTGCCTTGCACCCCGCCCACGCTCACCAACACGCCATCAATACGGTATTTGATAAAAATGCCCGACGGCGCTGTTTCTAAGTGAATATCGCTCGCGCCCGTTTTAAGCGCGTCGTACAAAGTGGAATTAACCAAACGCACAACGGGGCTGGCATCTTCACTAATACTGCGCAAAGAAATGTTTTCCGCACCGTCGATATCCTCTTCCGCATTGCCGGTGGAGACAATGCCGTCCATCGCACGCAAGGTTTCTTCGTGGCGTGTCAGATAGGCGGCAATATCGCCACGATGCGCTAGACGAATTTGGACATTCGCACGCAAACGCTCTTCAGCCCAATTACGCAACGCAAGATCAAAAGGATCCGCAATCACCAATATCAGCGCTTCATCCGCAGTGCGCAACAACAGGCATTCACGTTGGCGCGCCTCGCTGTACGGCAAGAGATCGAAGGCGGGGTCAATGGTATGCATCTCAGCCATATACATAGGCGGAAAGCCGGCCGTAACCGCAAGACGGGAGGTGAATTCTTCGGGTGATAAATGCGTGAGTTCTTCGAGCGCTTCGAGGAGTTTTCCACCACGTTGTTTGGCTGCAGCCATCTCAGCCACAGAAAAAGCGCTCATCGACAAGCCACCATGCAGTCCAGGAGTTTGCAAGCCTTCGGTGTGCAAAGCATTCTTTTCCAAACCAATTTCACGTAGCTGATTCATTGAATATTTTCCGCCAGTTGGAAAATCGGCATATACATCAGCACAACGATAACACCAATGACCAAGCCCATTAGTAACATTAAGATCGGGCCAAATAGACGCGTCGCCCACTCAGCCCAACGCGCCGTTTCTTCGTCATGAAATGCGGCCACCCGCTCCATCATGTCGCCCATATTGCCTGCACGCTCGCCCACTCGCAGCATGCGTAGTGCCACGGCTGTGGTCAGCGCCTCTTTCTCAAACGCTTCCGAAGTTGGCACCCCTTCACGAATTTTTGTTGTGGCGCTGACTAAACTACCGCGCAGCACGGGGGAAAGCAGCCCCGACACCATATCCAACGCTGGGACAATGGAAACGCCACCACGCAATAACATCCCCAGCGTGCGATACAACCGAGCCAGCTGGAACACGCGCATATGTTCGCCAATAGAAGGAATGCGCCAAGCTAGTCGGCCTAACCATCGCATCATTGCCGTACGGACGGGGCTGCTCGCCAAAGCCGCAACTAACAAGCCAGCACCCACAATTAATGCGGGCCAATACTGCTCCACTAACAAGCCCCATTGCATAAGCAAGCGGGACATCAAGGGCAGATCGCCGCCCATGTCTTCGTATATATGGGAAAAGCGCGGAACTACATACCCCATGAGGAAGAGAATAACCAAGCCTCCCACACCCACCAGCAACACGGGATAAATTGCGGCACTCACTAATCGGCTGCGCAATAAATCCAGTTGGCTAGCGTAGACAACGTAACGAGATAAGGCCTCGCTCAAGCTACTGGTTTGTTCGCTGGCGCGAATGGTCGCTACATACAGAGGCGGAAAAGTTTGAGAGGATTTTTCTAAGGCGGCGGAAAGAGTTTGCCCTTCACGCAAGGCCGTGAGAATTTTTTCTAGTGTTTGGCGTACTGCAGGACGGTTTTCTTTTTCCGCCAGCGTCTCAATCGCCTCAACTATCGAGATACCGGAATCCAGTAAAGAAAGTAATTCTTGGCTGAACAACAACAGCGGAAAGCGGGCAGTCCGTTCACGGCCTAAACTAGCTCGTGAGACTGACAAAACTGCACAGCCTTGTGCTTGTGCTTGGAGGGTGGCCTCGTTAGCATCGGCTGCTTCGAGAGTCAGTACGCTGACACCGAAACCAGGCTTCAATGCCTTAACCAGATACTGCATGGATCACCAGCTGACGATGTCTTCGGCCTCACCGGTACCACCGGGCTGGCCGTCTTTGCCATACGACAGCAAATCATATTCGCCGTGTTCGCCAGGGCAGCGATACACATAAGCATGTTCCCAAGGGTCAAGCGGCACGGCTTTCATTAAGTATGGGCCAGACCATTTTGTGGTGCCACCGGGAGATTCCATCAACACGGCCAAGCCCTGTTCAGTCGTGGGATAACGGCCCATATCCAACCGATATTGGTCCAGCGCTTTTTTCAGCGCATCCAATTGAGCGTGCGCAGTTTTGACTTCTGACTTGCCGATTTGTTTAAAGAAATTGGGGGCGACAAAAGCTGCCAACATGCCGATGATAACCAGCACCACCAACAATTCGAGCAAAGTAAAACCGCGCATACCACTTAATAAGGGACGTGGCTTCATAATATCCATTGATTGGGTACGAACTGTATTAGTAGAGTTTTGGACTAAGGGAAGCATAGCAGGGAATAAAATCGTCGCCGAATGTAGCTTGACCAGCACTTGGAAAGTCTATCGGCAGCATGTGACAGCAAAGTTAAGGCAGTCTATTCGCAAGGTCATTGAATGCCCCTCATGCCATATATATGGTCAGTTCGGATCATATCGAAAATACATAGCCCATACAAACGCTTTAACGCTAATTCGAATTTGAGGCTAATGAGGCCAACAAGCGCAACAACCGACTTATGCCGGTTGTTGCGCTTCTATCAATTACTTAAGGGTGATATTGACAATAAATTGATCGGGATAACGAACTTGTAACAAATTCTCTGTGCCGCTTTTATTGGCGTACGCACCGTCACCCTGAATAATAGGCAAATTTTGCGCCACTCCGCGCTCCATCGCAGTCTCATTCAAATTACCCTGAGCATAAAGATGGCCGCTACCATTATTGAAAGTAATTGTTTCGTGACACCAAGCTATTTGGTCGCCATTAGGCGCTTGGCTCGTCGTCAGGCACTGGCCCGATTTAGTGGCTACTGGCACACCATTACTCAATTCAATCGCCGTATAAGAAATAACGTCCCCTACACTACGACCCAATACGCCACCATCGGTAAATGTAAAGCTGGTTGTTTGCTCAACCCAAGGGCCAAGCGTTGTAGCCGCGCTCGCTGGCACGGCGCAAACAGCAGAAGCAGCAAATAAAACAGATAGGACTAATTGCTTACGCATAAAATCTCCTTATTAGTTTTTACATTAAATCTGCAGTAAGTGCCTCGAGTGGTAACTCTAATAGCACTTCCCCCAGACGTTTTTGACGTCACACGGAACCAGCCAATATAATAAAATTATGTTTCGGGTTATCGCCAATCCGCAGGATAAATATAGGCGTCATAAATGCCGTGTCAATACATTTGAAATGTAAACATCATAAACCTATAACATTTATGACTATTATTATTTCTTCTGTTCCTCAAATACTTAAATGTCGCAATGCAGCAGCCAGTTTTAGTGAAAATTAAATACAAAACTTACGGGGTGATCACGGAAACATTTTCTTCATCGTCCAGACATAATAATAAGCGACCATGATTTCTCAAGATTTTTCAGAGACGCACTTAATCTCATGCAAATAATGGGGAGGAAAAATGGCGAACAAACTTGGGCAGGCAAATTCTCAGGAGTTGAGGCGCAACTTGGTGATAGAGCTGCTGGTAATCAATTGCATAGACAATCCCCTGACCTATAGATGCAGTGTGTGGCTACAATCCATGCTGGAAAAAGGTTTTGTGAGTTATGAGAAAATGTCTGAAGAACAATTAGAAAGAGAATGTGCCTTGAGAGGCGTAAAATGGGGTATTGATTTTTTCGACGATCCTATTGATGAAGAATTTGATGATGACGAAGAAGAGGATGATGAAGTACGGGGGCTCTCAGTGCGCGCCGGTGAACACCATGATCGCCATGAAAATCCTGAAAGGAATTAACACGAGTGCCACGCTTTCCGTCTTTATTTTTCTCGGGTTCTTTCTTACTCTCAGCGCACTGACGATCACACGTGCTCACGCAGATATCTACCAGTTTGTTGCTGAAGACGGTACGCAGTTTTTTACAGATGACCCGCAAGACCCACGCTATAAGCTCTATCTCAAAACCTTGCCATCACCTGTAGCTGGAAGTAACACCATTAACCCGACGTTGAATACAACACTCAAGCCTGCTCTGCTCGCCGCCAGGAAACGTAGCCTTGATAGTCACGTCACCTCCGCTGCGCACGCCAGCAGACTAGACCCTGCCTTATTACACGCCCTCATAGAAGTAGAGTCGAGCTACAACACCAAAGCAGTCTCCCCCAAAGGCGCGCGGGGATTGATGCAGCTCATGCCCGCAACCGGCCGCCGTTATGGGCTGCGTAATGCTTTTGATGCGGCCGACAACCTGCAAGCTGGGGCAAGTTATCTACGCGATTTGTTGGATATGTTTCCAGACGATCTGAACTTGGCGCTGGCCGCCTACAACGCAGGGGAAAATGCAGTACTCAAATACGGCCGCCGCATTCCACCTTATGCAGAAACTCAGCGCTATGTTCAAGCTGTCGCGCTACGCTATCGCAATAACTTAAGTAGTCAATAAAACCAAGCACGTAGCGTTTCACCAAAAAAAGCAGGGCGCAAGGCCCCATTTTGATTTGGCGGAAGAGTTGGATTCGAATCCACGGTAGCCAGTCTTCCCTGCCTCAGTACAGTTGAGCACCACCGAAACGCCCGCCAGCGCATTATCGCTTCCAGCCACAGGACTACGTAGGCCAAAGTTGAAATCTTTACATAAGTTTTGGCACGCATTCAAAATTGATCACACTAAATCACGGCAGACTCAAATCTACAAAAGTATTTGAAAGTAATCTCTTATTCAATTTCAGTGCGCGTCAACAAATAACCCTCTGGATTACTACTTTGCCACCGCCACGTATCCGCACACATCTCTGCTAGACCTTTCTCTGCGCGCCAGCCCATTAGCTCAGCGGCGAGTGACGGATCAGCATAACAACTGGCAATGTCTCCTGATCTGCGCGGTACAAATTTGAAGGGGACGTTACGTCCGCTGGCCACTTCGAAGGCTTGCACCATATCCAGTACGCTATAGCCCTGCCCTGTTCCTAAATTCACGGTCATCACACATCCATGTTTCCCAAGAGCGGATAGTGCAGCTAAGTGGCCATGCGCCAGATCGACCACATGAATATAATCACGTACCCCAGTCCCATCCGGCGTGGGGTAGTCGTTACCAAACACAGACAGTTCTTGAAGTCGCCCTACAGCGACTTGGCTGATATAAGGCATGAGGTTATTGGGTATGCCTCCTGGATCTTCGCCAATCAAGCCGCTCTCGTGCGCGCCGACGGGGTTGAAATAGCGTAGCAATGCTATTTCCCACGCTGTATCCGAAGCTGCTAAGTCGCGCAATATCTGCTCGAGCATAAGCTTGCTGCGGCCATAGGGATTGGTGGGCGCAAGAGCGGCATGTTCATTTACGGGTACAGACTGCGGATCACCATAAACAGTCGCGGAGGAACTGAAGACGAGGCGTTTTACGTTATGTGCCTCCATGACATCAAGCAACACTAAAGAGCCAACAACATTGTTATCGTAATAGCGCAACGGCTGGGCGACTGACTCGCCGACTGCCTTCAAACCTGCGAAGTGAATAACCGCGTCAATCTTGTTATCAGTAAAAACTTTATCTAGTGCAATGTGATTGCGAATATCGATTTTGAAAAACTGAAACGCTTGACCTGAAATAGTTTCGATACGGTCAATGGCCACCGCAGAGCTGTTGGAAAAATTGTCTATAACAATGACTTCATGACCTGCCGCCAGCAACTCCACGCAGGTGTGAGAGCCGATGTAACCTGCCCCGCCAGTGACTAGAATTTGCAAGCTGTGTTCTCCCCAACATTCATATCAGTCGATCAAAGGATATCTCTAAAGCCGCCACACCAATAAACCTTCATCTTCGAGCTTTTTGCGATTGAATTTCGATTTAACATCCATGAAGCAGCCACCACGAACAACTTTGGCCAAGAAATTTTCTATCGGTCGCTCCAGTAATGTTTGATGTGCAACTGCCGCAATAATTCCGTCGGCCTTAGGCAAGTCCTCCCAAGCAATCAGCTCAATACCATATTCATGTAATGCTTCTTCTGGATCGCAAACTGGATCATGCACGTAAACTTCTACACCATAACTCTTCAGTTCCTCGATCACATCAACGACGCGTGTGTTGCGAATATCGGCGCAATCTTCTTTGAAGGTCAAGCCAAGTACGATGACGCGTGCACGCTTCACTTGACCACCACCCCGAATAATGTGCTTCACGGTTTGCTCGGCAACTAGCTTACCCATGCCATCATTGATGCGACGACCGGCTAAAATCACCTGCGGCTGATAGCCCAGCATTTCGGCTTTGTGGGTGAGGTAATACGGATCAACCCCAATGCAATGACCACCTACCAAGCCCGGCCTAAACGGGAGAAAATTCCATTTTGTGCCCGCCGCTTCGAGCACTTCTAATGTATCAATACCGATCTTGCCAAAAATAATCGCCAGTTCATTCATCAACGCAATATTGAGGTCACGCTGCGTATTTTCGATCACCTTACAAGCCTCGGCGGCTTTGATGCTGGTAGTGCGATGCACACCCGGTTGCACAATCATTTCGTACAACTTGCCAACTTTCTCCAAAGTCTCGGGGGTGTCCCCGGCAACAACTTTAATCACATTGGTGAGCGTGTGATTTCGATCGCCCGGATTGATTCGCTCGGGTGAGTATCCAACAAAAAAGTCCTGTTTCCACTTCATGCCCGAGGTAGCTTCTAAAACAGGGATGCACACTTCCTCTGTTGCGCCGGGATAAACCGTCGATTCATAAATAATCGTGGCACCCCTCTTCATGTGCCGACCAACGCTTTCGCTGGCAGAAATGAGCGGCGAAAAATCAGGACGTCTCGCTTCGTCTACGGGCGTAGGCACAGCCACAAGAATAAAGTCTGCTTCCAAAAGAGATTTAGGGTCAGCGCTGTACTCTGCGTGAACAGCAGCGCGCATTTCTTCATCGGGCAGTTCATGAGACGGATCAGTGCCAAGCCGACACTGAGCAACTTTCGTCTCAGAAATATCAAAGCCAATCGTGCGAATTTTTTTACCAAACTCGACGACCAATGGAAGGCCGACATACCCCAAGCCGGCAACGGCGACTACTGTCATTTTATTCCTTTGAAAATAGGCTGAAAAAACTACCTGCGTCAGACCTGCATTGTGGCAAAAGAATGTTGCGGCATTTTGTCACAAACAAAAAAGAGTGTTTTATCTATGGTCTAGCGTTTTAACCGAAGAAGTTGTTGGGTAAAGCCAAAAACAAACAGCGTATTTGTGACCAAGTAACGCCGCCATAATCGACGGGGTTCAGCACACAAGCGATAGAACCACTCCAGCCCACGGTCCTGCATCCATAAAGGAGCACGCTTCAAGGTGCCTGCATGGTAATCAAATGCTGCTCCCACGCCAATCATTACCGCCTGAATCCGGCCACGATGCCCTGCCATCCATTTTTCTTGCTTTGGGCATCCTAGTCCAACAAAAACCACACCCGCACCTGAATTGTTAATTACACTAACAATCTCAGCATCTTCTTCATCACTCAGCTTCCTATAAGGCGGAGAATAAATGCCCGCAATAGACAACGTAGGAAGCATCATATGAATCTTCTCAGACAAAAGCTTTAACGTTTTGTCAGTACTACCAAAAAAATAGACAGCCTTACCCTCACGCGCTGCCCGTTCGCAATACTTCCACATTAAATCCGGGCCATTAATACGCTTTTGATCCTTAAACCCTAGTTTTCGCAATGCCCACGCTATGGGCATGCCATCGGGAGTTGCCATATCGGCCTGATTTACTACGTCGCGAAACTCTGCGTCCTGTGTTGCAGTTACAACGGAATGTACATTACAGATACAAACATAACGCGACTCATGTAACGCTGCCCATGCAGAAATTCTATCTAAGGTTTCGTCCCACCCCAACGCGTCAATAAACGCATCCAGAACCTTTGTCCCTTTCCGAGATACAGCAAATTTCATACCGGGATCCCACACTTTGCTGTCGTAATAGCCTCTTCGTAAATGAGCCTTAGTTTCTGATAATTTATTTCCGCCGTGTATTTGGCTTCGTATTCGCGACGCGCATTTTTACCCATATCTCGCATAGCCTTTGGATTCGCTTCTGCCCAAAGCATTTTTTTAGTTAAATCTTCCGCCGAATCCGGCTCAAAAAGTAAACCCGTTTTGCCTTCTTCAACTATCTCAGCCATCGCACCCAGTCTGCTGACAATGACCGGCAAACCACACGCAAAAGCTTCAACGAGGGTGCGCGGAAAACTTTCATAGCAAATACTGGGCAACACCAAATACGCCGCTTCACGCATCATCTTTAAAATAACTGCGCTTTCTTGCCATCCGTGAAATCTAACTGAACGATGGGTACTCACGGCTGGTTCGGCTGGCCCTGTCCCAACGACGTCAACGCTGATTTGCGGCGATACATCCAGCGCCTTCAACAAAACTGCAATACCTTTTTCTTCAGCTAGTCTTCCAACAAATAACCCGCCTTGACGATTTAAATCATCGGCAACAGGAACATCCACAAAATTAGGTTTAATAGATAACTTATTGGCGGGCAGCCCCCCATCAATAAATTTACGGCGGCAAAACTCATTCAAGACTATATAGCGCGTAATTTTCTCGCGGTAGGTACCTATCCCTCTGTGTATTCCTAGCATCACACTGATCACGCCTGTCTGAGCGACCGAATTTCGATAGCAACGATGGCGTATTGCCGACCAAGGAAAGCCACCTAGGCATTTTTCGCAGATTTTTCCTTCGCGCAAAAAAATTGCCTGGGGACATAGCAATCGGAAGTTATGCAATGTTTGTACTATAGGTATAGAAGCGCGCGCTGCTGCCCAATAAAGTGCCGGAGATATAAGTGGAAAGGTGTTGTGCACGTGGATAACATCCGGGCTGAAATCTTTAACAAGTCCAGCCAAGTCTCGACTTGTTTGCGAAGACCATAAAGTTTCTTTTGCAGCGAAAGCCGAGCTCATATTTTTTAGTTCATCGTTGTGACGAAAATAGCACTCCACAATGTCTCCACGACTACGCAGCATTGCTATTTCCGCCTCAACGACCGCATCTTCACCACCACGCTGCTGATAAGCGTTATGTGCAATGAGTACACGCAACTTTTTTTTATATGGCTTTTTATTTGGCATTATTCAGCCACTCAATTTCAGGCAATCACCGATCCCGTTGCATTTTTCTAAATACCTTGCTTTAACGAATCGTAATTGTTGAGTCGTTGCGCCAACGGAATTCGTTCGGCGGCATAACTTAAAAAACTATCGAGTTGCGCCCAACCATCGAACCTATCTAGCTCCCATGAATGTCCCCAGATATGAAAAACTCCCCCCTGTTCACAAACATAATCGAGCATGGCCTTCAAACGCGACAGCAAGTCGTCATTAACCATTGCAAGATAAAACATTGGATTACGCTTCATCCAACGTCCATGTCTAATAAAGTTTCTCATAAGTACATTACGGGAATGCGGGTATAACTGGAGGGTGGTGGGCATCCGAAATGGATCAGGAGTTACGTTTGCGTGAAAATTAACAATCGTTCGAGCATATTCAAATCCGGCCGCTGTCACCATTTTTCTGTGGCTTGTTTCATGCTCGCCACCGGGATAACAAAATCCCCGCACCGCATGCCCTAAAACGTCTTCAAGCTGATTTTTCCCGCCGACAATTTGTCTTAACGCTTCCGCAGCATCAACGGTGCGTAAATAACAATGATCTATAGTGTGCGAGCCCACCTCAAAAGCTTGGTCTAGTCCACGCAAACTCTCTGTGGTCAATACGGGTAAGCCCTCTCTATTTGAAAGGGGTGCATAAAACGTACCCTGAAAACCATGCTTCGAAAGCAAGTCTGCCACCCGTGAATCTAGTGGATGCCCATCGTCCCACGAGGTTGTAAAAAAAACCAATTTTTGCATACCAATATCTACTTATATTTATAGGTTGATAGCGAACGAACCAAACATCTCTATCGTTCACATTAAAAAGCGAGCAGTACATAAAAAATCGGATACAACGAACAGGCTCGTTCGTATGTCGACTTAACTGTCCAGATTTCAACGAAATCAGGAGGAAACATGAGGCGGACTTATCGAAAAACTCAATAAAAATCTGCTTCATTGAACTTAACGACATCCAGCTTGCTCAAGCGTCAAGGCTTGTAATATTCCATTTCGAAAATAGCTGGCCATATTTTCTATAGAGTATTCACCTGCACTCTTCGTACAAGCCTCGCAAGCACGTTCTAGCTGCCTAGGACTCTTCAACAACGACACCACAACTTCAGCAAATTGCTTGGGGTCATCGGGTGACATAAAACCATTTTCACCCTGCTTAAGATACGCAATTTCTGGGCCATGATTCCACGTCTCCGTGGTTACGATGGGTTTACCAAAAATGAAAGAGTCTAAAATCACCAGTCCAACTGCACTAGGATTCAGCAGCACATCGGCGCATGCAAGATGTATCGCTTTGTCACGACCCTTCTGTGCTCCAACCCAATGGATCCAGTCATGCTGTAAAGTCCATTGCTGTATTTTTGATCGTTCAATGCCATCACCAATGATCAGCCATTGAAAGGCAGGCAAATCTTGACGTATTCTTTGACACGCTTCAAAGATAAAGTTCAGGCGTTTTTCCCCATAGAGGGAACCAATAAAGGCCCCCACCGGTTTATCGGCTATTTGCAATTCAGCCTTTTTTCTTTCAATTTCTGCTGGCGTGATTGAGTCTCGATCTCGGCACATACCGGTAGTATCTATAGCGTTGTTCAAAGTCGTTATTCGCTCAACAGGAAATCCAGATGCCACAACCAGTTGTCTGCTGACTTCGGTATAGGCAAACCACCAATCAACATGACGATTCGACCATTTTTTGAATCGCTCTCTCAAGCTATTTTGGTCAGGTGTTTGCATATTCCGGCCATGCCCCCAGAATGCCAAGCTAAACCGACGCTTCATCACCAATAACAAATGATTGAAAATGAGCTTGTTCTCTTGGGTAACAATTACCAAATCTGCATCGTGAAGATAAGTCCAGAATGGCTGCCAGCAAATCTCATCCGAAAAACAATAACGAGTTGGGATCACCTGTGCCCACGGTAAATATCCTGCATCACGTTTTGCCTTCTCTTCAACCGTACCCTCACCCACAAGCAAGACCAACTCAATATCCTGTTCATTCAATAAAATGCGTAAGCGTTCAAAAAGAGGAACGCGATAGTCCGTCAAGCGCCGTTGTACGATGACAACACGTCTTTTTCGCATCATGGATGTGACAGGATTCATTCAGAAACCTCGATTTTTAAATTGCACATCAATCAAGAGCGTGCAGGAAAAAAAGAGGTGGCAACAAGTTTCACATAAGGCCACAGCCAAAATAATGGCCAAGCCGGACCCGCATGGCGCCGCGTAAAGATATACCAAGATTTAGGAGGCACCCCTTTAGGACTCATCATCGCCTTCCAGCGCGCTCTAAAGCTTAAGTTGGCATCAGAAAAAGAACCCGCAGTAGGATTATGGGAACACTGGCCCACTGCACCGGGGGCCACCCAAACTGAAAATCCCGCTTTGCGAGCACGCAACGCATAATCTGTATCACCCATGGCGTGTTCAAAGCTGGGATCAATATTCCCCACCACGGCGGCCACTGCATGCGGAATTAATACACAATTTCCATTCATGGCCACGCATTCAACCGGCTCATTAAGAGGTGTAATCAAATCGAAGGAAAGTGGATTTAACGCACTCCCCTGATGATAGCCGCCATAGGTAGGATGGCCACTCTCACCATCCACTGTTGTGCCAACAACAATGGCCGCCTTGCCTAGACGGGAATGCAAAACGCGCGATGTCTCAATCATTCTACCCACAGCGTCAGGGTTCAATAACGTGTCATCGTTCAACCAGAGGAAAGCATCGTATCCACGAGGCAATGCCCACCCAAAAGCAAAGTGCATACTCCGATTCCAGAAAAGTCCCCCACCTGAATACAGCACTTTTACGTTGGGATGCTGCGCTAACACAGCCGCCGCCGTTCCGTCTGTACTTGCGTCATCCAGCAAAACCACTTCAAAGTAAGTCGAATCAGGTAACACGCTTTTATAAAGTGCATCCAATCCGGCCAACGTTTTTTCGCGACGGTTATAGCAAGCAACTAATACGGCTATCTTCATGGTTTCAAAATTGATGGTTTGAGTTGAATTGAAATAAAGTTGAAACTTCAAACGCGTTATGGATTCGAAGTGCTACTACTCCACAAAGCTTTATCTGCCTTAAGCAAAGTAGGCTCAATATCGATCTGTATACCTGGAATTAGTGCATTCGGCTGTGCGCCCACCACACCTCCATTCAGTTTTTCATATTGAACAACGCCCCAGCTTTCGGGAATATCAAATTTGAGTGCGCCTGACTTGCTCCAAACTATCCAAGCCTTGCGATCATTCCTATGCAACGGGCACACCATTACATTCAAATTTTCAACCGTACATTCACCAATCTGTGTATCACGTAACCACCGTAGCGCTTGCTGATATGCAAAGCCCTGCTTATTAAGCAATCCAGACTTCAACTCTATAAGTCCTGTATTGCCACTGTCCCAAGAATAATAAAAAAACCGATCAATCCCACCGGCTGCGGCAAGCGCAAGACTCTGTGCTGTATAAGCCGCAGCAACACGCTCGCTCAAACGAACAAAAACACCGGGGGGTAAAGGTTTGGTTTTGTCGTGAACTTCCCACCCTTGTTCGGTGTTCCATAAAGGTAGATGGCCCACACCATTATTAGCCATCACCTGTTGTACTTGTTTTACCTCAACCATCATCTTTTCTGGCGTTGCGGCATAAAAATGGTAGGCAATCGCATCAACATATTGTTTGCCGCCTGAACGCAGAAAAAGATCCAATCGGTCCGGTCCGTTAACAAATCCAGGCGTCAACAGCTTTGCATTTTCGTCTTCTTCCTTGAGCACGGATTTGGCAATGCGCGCCATCTCCACCATGGTTCTCACATTTCCTGTAAAAAAAGCAGGGCCAGTTCTATCTCGCGCAAAATTCGTGAAATGGGGCTCATTCCACAATTCGTAAAACTGAATTCGCCCTTTGTAACGACGTGCAACCACCCTCGCATAATTTTCCCAATCAGCCATTGAGCGCGGTTCCGCAGAACAACCCGAAATGCCATAAGGACACCACTCTTCGGGTCGTGCAGAAGCCCACTTCGGTGTTGATCCAAGCGTATAAAGAACCTCCACACCATGTGCTGTTGCTTGTTGAATATAAGTATCCAACGTAGCAAACTGCCATTTACCTCGGGTGCGCTCTAGATCAGCCCAACGCGTACGCGAATCCCACAACCTTATGCTACTAATATTGGCTGTTGGCCAACGTGTTACAGAAATATTTTCAGTGGGTAATACGACAAGATGATGAATATGCATACCAAAAAAACGGGGGGGCACAGGCCGAGCGTTTACGTCTCCCTCGGCTAAACTGGGTATAGACGTAGCCGAATGTACTGCGACAGCAATACTGCCCATCAACAACAAAAATAATAACTTGACCCTCATGGCTTAGCGTCTAACAAAGTGGGTTGTCGCCAACCTATCGACGTTCCGCGTACCAAACTTAAAGCAAAACCTAAAATAATGGTCTGTACGTAGTGAGGAGAATAGGGAATGTAATAGAGTAGTTGTGCCACAAGCAGCGCAAAAAAAACTGAAGCCGGCACCTCGGAATGAATAAAGTTTTCTTCTCTTTTTAACCAACGAAGCGCAATAAAATAAGTCGATAACAAAGCCACTAAGCCAAATAGTCCTGTGCGTAACAGCGTTTGGACATAGTAGTTGTGAGGCGCCCATTCCACTTTTCTAGTTTCTGTTTCATAACGAGTGTATCCACTGCCGTAAGGTTTACCCACGGCGTATCCAACCGGTCCTGAATTTAGCCACCCACCCAACAATTGCTGCCAACCATTCACTCGTGCCACAAAAGTACCTTCAGAGGTACTCGCAGCATGCTGCGCTGAAGAGACAACTGAATTGGTGACTGAGGACAACCCACCGCCCGCAAGCAATGGCACCAATGCCACAGCCGAAATCAAGCCGATTACCGCCAGATTGGTGACCAGTCGTCCCCGCGCTTTACCCACAAGAACAAAGGACAGAAGGATAGGTATAAGCACCGCCCCCCACACAGAACGGTGTTGCAATACGATAACCGTGATGCCGAAAAAAGGAACAAGAAAACGCCAATTACGTAATCCACTGCCTGTTGCCATGGCGTACACCAACAAAATGAGTGCTTGGCCCAGAAAAAAAGCCTGCATGGAATAAACCACGCGAAATGCAACTCCCGTCGCATCCGCTGTGCGCCACAGAGGCTCTATCCAGTCTAAATCCAAGACATCCGCAATCCAGCGGTAATACACAACAAAAAGAATGACAACTGCTGTCACAAGCCATGCTCGTGCAAAGCACGATAGATATTGCCGCGTTACTGGGAAGCTAAGGAAATAAACTGTACCTGCAAAGAAATAAAAGTCAGCCCGAAAATCAACACCTGCTGCCGTGCCATTAGTCGCCAAGCCCCAAGTAAAAGAACCCAGCATAAACAAGCCTAAAAATGCCCAAGATTTTGGAATTTTCATGAGCCGCTCATTACTCAGTAGACGCAACACTGCTGCAATTGCAATAAGTCCAAATGCCAAGTCTTGCGGATAAAGCACAATGCCTAGCTTGATACCTGGCAAAGCAATGGTCATGGTTTCCCAGACAAACAAACTCAACACTAACCAAATACCCACCATGGCATTAAAATAAAGGGAATACGTCAACATGCACAATCCAAGTGCGAAGAAAATAGCAACAATGAATGGGATGGTGATAAATAATGCTTGGAGCACTTTATTTTTCCTTTGCATCCGGTAAAAGGCTGCCTGATATAGAAGGAGAACCAATGGGAGAAACAACTCTCGCGGGGTTTCCTGCCGCAATAACATTCTCTGGAATATTGCGCGTGACAACGGCACCTGCGGCTATAACCGAGTTTCTACCAATAGTCACACCCTTTAAAATAATGGCTCCTGTACCAACAAATACATTGTCTTCGATAAAGACTGGAGAACTTTTTATATCCTCCAGGTTTTCATTAAATCTACGTCCAGTGGGATATACCGCGTGAAAATCTGTATCAGTTATGACAACATTTGCACCAAGCAAAACTTCACGTCCTATGACCACACTTAATGCAGCACAGATTGACGCGCCACTTATCCCACTATCTTCTCCAATTTGAATATGCGCACTGGCTTTGAGCGTCCGTAAAATGACTGGGTGGTTAACTCCTAGAGCGGTATAGCGACTATCCGAGCACAAAACACAGCGACTTCCAATGTTAATTCGACCATCAGGTTCCATAGACACGATAGGTGACCCATAAAAACGAGTGCTCTTATGTATCTGAACGCCCAAATTACGGATTCGCCAAGGAACTATGGTTCTCCACCAAATTAAGCGAATAAATTCTGGGTAGCGCGTTACTGAAATTAACTTTCTTAAGAAAACAATCATCGTATTCTCACCTGACGCTCGAATCACATGACGCTAGCCTAGCGAACCGATAAGTCTCTTCATAAGCGGTGGTAACTACATTTGGATCAAAAACTAAATTGGCCCGCATTAACCCTCTTTCTACCAAGCTGGCATACAGCTTAGGATCCACTACTAAATCAAGAATTACTTGGGCAAGCTCTTTGGCCGAAGTGACATCCGCAAGGATTCCAGCCTGCCCATGATCGAGCACCCAAGGCACCCCCCCACTGTTTTTTCCTCCAATGACGACTAGACCTAATACCATCGCTTCTGCCAACGCCATACCAAAAGACTCTTCCAATGAAGGGTGCAAAAGTATGTGCATCTCTGCTAGCTGATCAAGCAACAAGTCATGGGGTGTCATCCCATGAAACACCATCCCACCTTCGAAATTTTTTTCTTTTGCCCAAATTTCAGCTCTTTCATTCGGCCCAAAATCGTTACCATAGAGATGCAAGCTTGCCCCTGGTAACTGCGTTCTAAGTAAGGCAAATGCTTCCATAGCGGGTTCTGGATTCTTAAACTTACTCCAACCATTCAACACCACTGCGATACGTGGATTACGAAGCTCTGCTTCACTAATCACGCCACGTTTCGGCGCTCTCACCAATACGGTCGACAAGGGATTAGGTATTATTTGAACAGGGACTTTGCAGTATTTCTGCACTTCATTTTTAAGGTATCCCGACACAGCCGTTACCACACTGGCCATGCCTAAAACTTTGCGCGCCATAAAATAGCGGCCAAGCCGATAGAGTGTTGGGGTAAAACGTAACACCCGAACTGGAGAATCATGGCAAGTCACCACATAGGGTAAGCCGGATGTGTGGGCAGCCCATGCTGCTTCGTAACTCCAGTGAGCATGAACAACGTCGGGATTTTCTTTAATTAAGGTGTCGACATAAAATTGCCGTTCGCGTCGAAAAAAATCGGTCATGCGCCCAAGATATTTACCATTGAAGCGAAATGAGCGTGGGCGAGAGGGTGCATAGTAAAGTTTAAAATTGGGGCCTGACGCCATGATTGGCTCAGATAGTTTTTGTGAAAGAGTCGAATCAAGTGTTAGAGCGACAACCTCATGACCACGCGCGATCAACGTCGTAATCAATGCAGCCAAAAAAGGCGCGCCTGCCCAACCCAAGGGAAATTGGTCCGCCTTTGCGTTTAACAAATGGCTCACATCCCTCGTAGCAACAGGGCCAATGATCCCAATTTTCAAATTTTCACTCCTAATTGATTGGTCACATTTAAATCAACAGGGGTATTTGAAAAACTATTCATTTCAGACCTTCACAAGCCAACGTAAGTTGGTCGGCAAGCTTGTTTCTAATTTTTCAAAAAACCAAGCTAGGGCTGGGGATACAAGCCAACGTTTTCCTAAAACATAAATACTCATAAATGAAAGTGAGCCGAAGCCTATGTCGATCAATAATCGAATGCCGATAGGTAGGCTCAGCTTTCGCAAAATACAATCTATGGAAAACACAACGATCACACAACATGCTGATAGGAAAAGGGGGCCTTGCAGCACTCGTCTTACTTCTATCCAACGTCCGTTAAGGGTCGAGAGCGTGGCGCCAGTAACCAATAAAAAACGAAGTAAAGAGACGCCGACTATCGTCCACGCTACGGCCTCGATGCTGCGTGTGTAAGCCCAAAACAAAGCCAGAACTAAGACTGCTAAGGTTACAAGCTGAACATTGAGCTCTCTATCGGCTCTGCCTATACCCAACATCATTGGGCCACCAACAGAAAGTAGTGCTTGTAATAATGTGGCGATTGCTAATGGTGCTAGCAAGGGTGTAGCCGCAGACCAAAGTGGCCCATAAACAGCCAGAATGACTGTGTCTGGTATTACTGCCACAGTGAAGAAAACGGGCAAACAAATAAAACCTATCACCCCCAGCGCAGCTAGGTAAGTGCGGCAAAGGGTAGCTTTATCGTCTTGAGCACGTGAACTTGCTGCAAACAGTACGCCCTGCAAACTAGTAGTAATAGCACTCATAGGCGTACTGACTAAGTTATACGCTCTGTTGTACAAACCCAGATCAGTAACGCCAAATACACGACCCACCACGGCATTATCAAGACTGCTAATACCCCAGTTACTCAAATTACTCGCCATGACTTTGCTACCAAATTTGAATAGGGACTTACCTTCTCCTTGTAATGTTGGCTTGACGGGATGTTTCACCATTACATAAACGATGAAGGAATAAAGGAAGGATTGTGAAAGCTGAGCAATCACCAAGCTCCATACGCCCATTCCTGAAAATGCTAGTGGTAAGCCGAGGCAAACATAGCCGAACAAATAGCTGGAAAACTGAGCCAACTGAGACCGGCGAAAATCGAGATTACGACGCAACAAAGACATGGCAGTTTGACCTAGCGCCTGTAACAAAAACAAAAGGGACATAACTTGAAGGACAGGTTTCGCTTTAGGTTGGTGAAAAAAATCGGCAATCCAATCTGCCCCGAATCCGATAAGACAAGTAAGAATAAAACCTGCCAAAGTTTGCAAAGTAAAAACGTAACGCACCATATTTGGAGTTACCTCTTTGCATTGGATCAACGCTGACGTAAGGCCAAAATCTGCCACCAGATTACCCAGACCAAGAACGAGCCACGCTAACGCTACAAGACCAAAAGGTTCAGGCCCTAGCAATCGCGCCAATACGATTCCGATAAGGAATTGCGAGCCCATTCGCATGGCCGAACCAAAGTAATTCCACTTCAGAGCCGCTAAGCTACGTTTTGAAAGGCTCACGCTACAAAAGCCCGTGGTAGCTTCGTTCGTTACGAAATCGCTTTCGCCAGGTTTGTTTCATGCCTGACATAAATTAGCTTTCTTACCCTAGGTTCTGTAAGTAAGAAGCGTATGTCGATTGAATTCCTGACTGCAGATCTACACTGGCTTTCCAGCCAAGTGCTGACATTCTCGAAACATCTAGCAACTTTCTCATAGTTCCATCGGGCTTTGTCGTATCAAACACAATCTCACCTTGGAACTCCACGACTTTCATTATCGTTTCTGCCAAATCTCTAATCGTTACATCAGTACCGGTACCCACATTGTAGAAACCATCAATAATGGCTTCTTGCTCCATGAGAAATACGCAGGCATCAGCCATATCATCCACATGCAGAAACTCACGCATAGGTTTACCAGACCCCCATACATTTAAGGAGCTGGCTTGTTGTCTTTTTGCCTCGTCGGTTTTTCTAATTAACGCGGGAAGAACATGCGAATGTTGGAGATCGTAATTATCGTTAGGCCCATAAAGATTAGTGGGCATTGCGCTTACATACTGTCGATTGTATTGGCGGTTGTAAGACTCACAGAGTTTGATGCCCGCTATTTTGGCGACTGCATAAGGCTCGTTAGTTTGTTCGAGAGGTCCCGTTAAAAGAAACTCCTCTTTGATGGGTTGTGGGCAGTCACGTGGGTAAATACAACTAGAACCAAGAAACAGGAGACGGTTCACATTGGCTTGGTGAGCTGCGTGAATAAGATTCACTTCAATCACTAGATTTTTGTATAGAAAATCTGCCCTGAATGTATTGTTGGCGTGGATACCACCGACCATAGCCGCAGCCACAAAAATGTAGTCCGGTTTCTCTGCCTGAATAAACGCAAATACAGCGGACTGATCTAAAAGATCTAGCTCCTGCCGAGTGCGAATCAGAATATTACTATAGCCATTTTTAGCTAACTTGCGAACAATCGCAGAGCCAACCATGCCAAGGTGACCCGCCACAAAAAGTTTGGAATTCTTGTTCATGAATTATTCGTGATAGGCCATGGCACGATATCCATGACTGTTTATTAGCGCATCACGTTCGGCAATTTTAAGATCCTCACGCACCATTTCTGTGACGAGTTCAGCAAAGCTGATTTTGGGTATCCATCCAAGATTTTTCTTGGCCTTGGTTGGATCTCCCAGTAACGTCTCAACTTCTGTAGGTCGGAAATAGCGGGGATCAATCTGAACAATGCACTTACCGTTTTGGTCATACCCTTCTTCGCTAACGCCTTCACCCTTCCAAGTAACCTTGATATCTAATTCGGCTGCCGCAATTTCTACAAATTGACGAACACTGTATTGAACACCTGTAGCAATCACATAATCCTCGGGTTTGTCCTGCTGCAACATCAGCCATTGCATTTCCACATAATCTTTGGCATGACCCCAGTCGCGCAATGAGTTCATATTGCCTAGGTACAATTTATCTTGAAGACCCAGCTTAATGCGGGCGAGTGCACGAGTAATTTTTCGAGTAACAAACGTCTCGCCTCGACGCGGGGATTCGTGATTAAACAAGATACCGTTACAGGCAAACATGCCGTAGGCTTCCCGATAATTCACAGCTATCCAATACGCATAGAGCTTGGCCACAGCATATGGACTGCGCGGGTAAAAAGGAGTTGTTTCTTTTTGCGGTGTTTCTTGGACAAGACCATAAAGTTCAGAAGTAGATGCTTGGTAAAAACGTGTTTTTTTCTCCAGCCCGAGAATGCGAATGGCTTCTAAAACTCGCAACGTTCCCACAGCATCGGCATTGGCCGTGTATTCGGGCTCTTCAAAACTAACAGCAACGTGACTTTGAGCTGCCAAGTTGTAAATTTCGTCAGGCTGAATTTCTTGAATGATACGGATTAGATTGGTGGAGTCCGTTAAGTCTCCATAATGAAGTGTGAAGCTCTTATCGCTTTCATGCGGATCAACGTAAATGTGATCTATTCGTTCAGTGTTAAAACTTGATGCACGACGTTTAATACCATGAACATCGTAGCCTTTCTCAAGAAGAAATTCTGCAAGGTAGGAACCATCTTGTCCTGTCACTCCCGTGATAAGAGCAACTTTTTTTTGCTGAGACATGTTTGCACCAAATAATTAAGAAGGATTCATTGCAACGAGAAAACAACTAGCTTGGTAGTCGTTCACCGATAAGTCTTTTGCGCTTTTCTTGTGGAATGCTGTCGATTAAATCCCGAATAAACTCATCATGATTCAAATACGCTTGTCCTTTGTCTTGTTCGATAGAGGAAACACGCACTAGTAGTCCAGAGCCCAGTTGGCCCGTTAAGCCATATCGTAATTTCAACATTTTTCTCTCGAAAGAACTGCTCACCGCTTTGTCGCCGATAGTGATCCAGTAACTGATCGGCTCAATACGACTTCCTTGCCATGCTACTAAGCGTCTCAACGGAATATCGCCAAAAGCACTATTCATGACCTGATCAACATGCTTAGAAACTTCAAAGCCCTGTGCTGGATAGCAAATTTCAGGACGATGTACGTCTAATTGCTTTTCAATTCCGTCACCGTATGCGACGGAAAGCATGATTCTTTGTTTCTTTGAGTTAATGTACGTCCGCGATAATGTCTCGCTGTATGCTTTCTTCAATGTCGCCTCTAGTTCTGGCGACAAGTTAAGTGGAACCATATTTGGATCAATAGACCATTCTGCGAATTGAGCCGGAATAAGTGTTTCCAAGTTCTCAACGGCTGCTGTCTTAATAACATTCTCAGCCGGTTTTAAAGCGACAGCAGCCCATGCGACAAAGAACATAAGCGCACAAACCACTGCTGTCTTCACTTCAATTTTTTTCACGAGAAACTCTCAATAAATTCAAAAAAAATCCGAGTGCTGCATCAAGTGCAAACATCGAAATAAGCCCAATAATAAAAAGCAGCATCCCGGCAAAACCATGTAAGAAGCCTTGTGCGGTTTCGTCACCGAAATGATAGGTAAGAAGAACAAGAATAATGACGCGAATAATGTTGGCAAAAAATGCAATGGGTAAAATACTCAATAGCATGATGGCGTTATGGACCCAGCCCGCCTTTCTCCGCATCAGATAAAGGTAGATCACCCCCATTGCACTGAGCGAATACATAGAATGCAAACCTGAGCAGGCATCTGCAACCAAGAGTTGATATTGCCCAATATTGAGCAAAACGCCAGTTCTTGCTATAGGGTAGCCTAGGTTATAAAGCAGGCTTTCAACAATAACCGAAACTTGGCTTTTTAGTGGTGCTGTAATTGCATCCACAAAAAAACCTGGCATAGGAATTAAGAAAACCATGTACACCAATGGAAACCATATAGTCCAAGCTGCTTTAACACCTCTAAAAAGAAAAACCAGTCCCAACAAAATGAAGATGTGAGAGCTGACCTCTAAGATGACAACACTTTGTGATCTGCCGATTGTGTAAAAAAACAATCCTATTAAAAGTAGTGGCCAACCTAATAAATTTGATTCCTTTATTTCTGCTTTTAGGAATGCTGTTTTTTCATCCCATGCAAGCCATAGCAGAATAAGAAAAACAATTGCGCCGTGTGCATTATCATCATTTGTCCAAACTGTAGTTGCCAAGCGTACATAAGTAGGTATCAACAAAATTGCGATAGCTAGAAACAAAAATCCTAATCTCGGTGGTGACGATTTAATTTTTCCTATCCAGCTCTGCATAGAATGATTAGTAATCATTAAGAACTGCCCCCACAACATTGACAGTGGCGTAACGCAATGATTCGGTCAGCAACTCTACTTGCCGAAGTCGCGTGTAGTTTTTTCTTGCAATGAGAAGCGCGGCACCCGTTTTTACAGAAATAGTTTGTACGTCTGCGTAACGAGAAGCGGCCGGTGTATCAACAATAATTACGTCATACTCACCGACCAGCTCCTCTAGCAAAGAAGAAAAAAGTGGGCGCGACAATAACTCTTGAGGATTGGGGGGTGACGCACCCGCGGGTAATACTGAAAGATCAACCAACGCTGGAACACGTTGAATTACCTCTGGACCACCGCGATTAGAAAGAATCGCTGAAAGGCCAACGCGATTTTCGATGCCAAACAACTGGTGTTGTCGCGGATGGCGCATGTCAGCATCAATCAGCAGGGTATGTTCTCCAAGCTGAGAAAACACTACAGCCAGATTTGCGGCGAGATAACTACGTCCTACCCCTTCTTCTGCACCAACGACCGACAAAGACTTCTGCTCTATATTGGCTGTGCCAAACCAGCGCAGTTTTAATTGTGTTCGCAACGCACGCAGGGCTTCTACCTGCGGAGAAAACGGCTGATAAGCCGCCACAATTTCTTTACTTACAGAGCTTTCTCCAGCCTGCAGATAGGGATAATCAAACTGTCGAGACAAGGCCTGTTGAATATCCGCCTGAGTTACCAAGTTTAGCGTTACGGCGGCTTCTCCAAAACGCATGCCACGCTCTCGTTGAAGACGAATAATGGCCTCGGCATCTTCCAGTTTCAACTTGCCAGCATCAATGAGAAGCGCGCCAATTGAACGATCTACATCATTGCTCAAAAGCCCTGCAGCATTGTGGGCATGAGGCACTAAGTTAGCGTTAAGAATATCCATACATTTATTATCTCGTTGCGAATCGTTGAACGCGTCTACGCACAGTTTCTAAGAAAATTTGTAGCTTATTTGGAGAGCGAGTGGCTTCCAGTATTCCAAGTACCGGCAAACGTAATACTTCAACCAACTCCTCTGAAGAACGTACGCAACGATCAATCAGCTCCAACATAAAGGCCATGCCAATACCTACTAATGTTCCAACAAAAGTGGCCAGTAAGATATTTAAAAACACGCGGGGCTTAGATGGTCTAAGTGGTTCGACTGCCGGACTTAGTACCGCTATATTGGTTTGATTAGCCTGACTTTCTAATGAACTCTGTGTAAATCGCTGAGTAACTGCATCGAAAGACCTTTGAGCACTTTCCACATCTCTTTGCATGAGAGATATCTCATCACGTTGTTGTTTTAACTCCAGCACTTTCACTTTTTGTTCTGCCAACGCCGATTTTATTTCTGCTACGCGTTGCTGATTAACGCGATTATTTGTCCCTAAACTACTGGCCACTTGCTTTGTTTCGGCTGAAAGTTTTTCACGCAAAGATTGAATCTCTGTAGCCATACGCTGATATTGAGGATGGTTTTTTCCAAGTTGTCCACCCGTTTCCTGAAGCTTTGCTTCTTGCCGGGCTATATCAGACTTCAATGTCTGCACTACACCGCTCTGTAGAACCTCAGGCAAGGTGTCTGCATTAAGGCCACCCTGCCTTTGGCGTGAAGATGAATCGACAGCTTGAGCTTGAAACTGGGTTAATTGCGAAGAAAGGTCGGCAAGTCTTGCTGTTTCGGTATCAACCCTTTCATCAGTAGCAACAATGCCTCGCTCCTGCTGATAAGCGGAAAGTTTGGCCTGCGATTTTTCATAGCCATCGCGCAATACTTTTGTCCGCCCATCAAACCATGAAGCATATTGGCGTGCCGGTTCAACTTTTAGCTCCAGATTTGTATCTATATAGGCTTGTGCAAACGCGTTGGCGACAAAAGCTGAAAACTTAGGATCAGAGCCTGTGTAATTTATGTTGATAACGTTACTGTCTTTAGCGGGTTTTACATCGAGTGATGCCTTGAGGGTTGTGCCCAACCAAGATTCGATAGTACCCCTACCATCAGTAGCATCTTGCCACTGCTCTCTAGCCCTCGGGTTCTGATCTATCTTCATCAACTTTACGGCTTTTTGCGCAACACGATCGCTATTAACGATATCAATTTGTGTCGTCATATACCCCGGCATAATCCCCCCGGCCATAACCATACTGGTGACTGGGTCGTATCCCTTCATATCAACCACTAAAGCAACGCTTGCCGTATAAGATTTGGGCCAGATCAAACTAACCACCGCCGTAATAACGACGGTAGTCAATAAAGTAAAAAGTACGACTTTGTAACGTGCTTTTAAAATCAGTAGGAATAGTTGTATGTTCATTTTTATAGATACAAATAACGATCAATCAAAACCAGCTTTCACGAATTTGAATGACATCGTCTTCAAGTAATTTGTCATTCATTTCAGGCTTTAACACTTGAATTTCACCCGATTTATCTCGACGATGTACACGAATACCCCACTCTGTTCCTCGTGCAGTGATGCTGCCACCTTGTGCTAAAGCCTGACGAATGGTCATGCCTCGCTCCGCCCGATAAGAACCCGGGCGCTGTACTTCGCCATAAATATAAAAAACTGGCGCACGATGTACATACAACAGATCGCCACCCATTACTGATATATCGTCTTGCGTATCTGAATTTTGGAACAGAACAGGCAAATCAACTTCTTTACGGAAACTTTTTCCTTCACGAACACCAGACAACACAACAACATCTGATCCTCCAGCAGTAATGCCACCTGCAAGTGCTAATGCTTCAGAAATCTTGATATTGGCAACCTCTAGGGGGTAGCGTCCGGGGCGATTAACCTGTCCCAGCACAGAAACTTGGCTTCCTCTAACCTGCATAACAAGAATATTGACTTGAGCCTGTAAAACAAAGCCGCCTTCACGCAAATCTTCTGAAATCTTTTGCTCTGCCGCTGAAATACTTAAGCCACCAACCGGAACTGATCCCAGGAGCGGAAACGTAATGGCGCCACTTTCGGAAACCCGCGTTTCAATAGCCAGATCTGGATTTTGAAATACCGAAATACGAACAATATCGCCAGTGCCGAGAACGTATTCTGCTTTTTGAGCTTGTACTGCACCGGATGTGATCAAAGTACTGATCATTAAAATGAAAAAGTAAATTTGTTTTTTTATGGATTTCATAAGTGCTTATTTTCAGAAATTTCTGATTAATTCAAAAACCAAGAATGCATCTCTTTAATTACGCAGCTATGCCACGACCGTACACATCCTCAAATCGCACAATGTCATCTTCACCAAGATAAGTACCTGACTGTATTTCGATGATTTCAAGCGGAACCATGCCGGGATTTTGTAAACGATGTGTAACACCTAACGGTATATAAGTGGACTCGTTTTCAGACACAAGAAAAGTCTGGTCTCCTCTTGTTACTTTAGCTGTACCCCTGACCACGACCCAGTGTTCCGCGCGGTGATGGTGCATTTGCAGCGAAAGCGCAGCACCAGGATTGACGACGATGCGCTTTACCTGAAATCGCTCCCCACAATCAATTGAGTCGTACCAGCCCCAAGGCCTACACACTTTTCGGTGTGCACTCGCTTGCGATCTTTTCTCCAGCTTCAAGCGCTCTACAATTTTTTTAACGTCTTGGGTTTTATCTTTATGAACAACCATGACAGCATCTGTGGTCTCAACAACCACGAGATCATCAAGCCCAACACAGGCGACAAGTCTTCCTTCGGCAACAATCATGGAGTTACGCGTATCGTGTGTCATCACATCGCCCCGCATAGCATTACCATTTGCATCTTTCTCAACCACATCCCACAAGGCGCTCCATGCGCCTACATCTGACCACCCCACGGAAAGCGGAATAACCACCGCATCAATCTTTACAGAAAGACCGATAATCTTTTCCATCACGGCATAGTCAATTGAATCAGATGGGCAGGCTAGAAAAGCGGCTTTATCTATACGAAAAAAATCTTGGTCTTGCTTGCCAGCTGCATGCGCTTTTTCGCACGCAGCCGCAATGTCCTGACGAAAACAGCTAATTGCGGAAAGCCATACCGAAGCGCGCATCATGAAAATGCCGCTATTCCACAAGTAGTCTCCACTAGCCAAATAACTAATGGCCGTTTCGGCATCGGGTTTTTCTATGAAAGCTGTGATACTTCTAGCTCTGGTACTTTGAGCACCTAACACTTCACCTGTTTTGATGTAGCCAAATCCGGTTTCCGGTTTGTTGGGAACAATGCCAAAGGTAACAATGGCGCCATCAGATGCTTGTCTAGCGCCATCAGCTATTGCCTCTTGAAACGCATCTAAATCCTGAATTACATGATCCGCCGGCATAACCAAAAGAATAGGATCGTCACTCACACTTAAAGCAGCCAATGTGAGAGCAGGCGCCGTATTTCGCCCAACAGGTTCCAGAATGAAAGTGGATGCAGCACCTATCTGCCGCATTTGCTCCGCAGTTAGAAATCGCGAATCTTCATTGCAGATTAAAATAATTTTTTCAGCCACAGCAATATCATTAAAACCATCCAAGCGCTTTGCCGTTGCTTGCAACAAAGAAAGATCGCCCGTTAAAGGTAAAAGCTGTTTAGGGTAATGCTCACGCGAAAGCGGCCAAAGCCGGGTGCCCGACCCACCTGAAAGAATGACTAATTGGATTTGTGTTTTCATGGCATCACAGACGATTCGGAATGATGATTGACAAGTGGAAAGAGCTGCGCCTAAGCACTACTTCAACCCTGCGATACCTTTTTCGATACTCTTATCAGTAGCAGCATCTGCTTTAGGTGCCACTGGCGCCGAAGTAGATTCTTTTTTCTCAGCATGGGTTTTATCATCGGCCTTAATGTCAGTTTTTGCGGTGGCAAATTCACCCATATATTCGATCTTTGCTTTCTCACGCAGTTGTTTCATTTCTGCTTCAACCATTTTGTTGCGGCTCTGACCTACGAGAAATTGCTCGACAAACGGTGTTGCTGCTTTTTCATCTATAGGTGCTGTACGCGACTCAACCAACTGCATGATGGCGACCGCCCCACCTCCAGCTGGAACAACACCAATCTGACCATCTTTCATTTGATGGAATTTAGGAAGCAATTCCATGGGTAGTTGCTCGGCCGCTTTTGTAGTGACATTGGTGGAAATTGGGATGTTTTGGCTTTTTAACCACTCAATAACATCGTCAAGACTTTTGGCTTTGGCCATTGTTTCTTGCAGCTTGGACAGCTGCTCAGGCTGGGCTTGTACGGTCAGTTCGCGGAAGTTATAAATACGGCGTTCGCTGAACAGCTCAGGGTGTTTTCCGTAATACTCTTTCACTTCTTCCGTAGTGGGCTTACCAATCGTGGATGCTACTTTTTCCAAATAAGCACGTGACAATATCTCGCGCTTAGAAGCCTCAATCATTTGCATGGTATTCGGCTCGCGATCAAGCTTCTTCTCCATCGCCTGCTGAACCAGTAAATCCTGATCAATTAGTTTGTCCAAGATTTGTTTGCTGGCTACTTTGCTTTGCTCTGGCGAAATTTTTCCAGCGCGGGTGAGGACATTGTTGATCTGGTGAACAGAAATTTCGTTTTTATTCACCTTGGCCGCAACCTGAGTGGCCGCTTTCGTCTCATCGCTCTTATCACAACCTGTCAAGACAACAGTACCAGCGGCAAGCAACACACCGATTACTGCTCCTCTACTTAAGGGGGAAGCCAACATAAATTCCTCGTGAGTCAAAAACTTAGGGAAGACACAACGCTACTCAAGTTAAAAGTGCAGACATTGCGACAACAGGCGGCAAAAGTAACACTGCATTGTTACGGTGCAATTGCGAAAGCGTCATGAACCATCATCACGTCTATGTTTTCGCATGAAGTGAACTGGGCAAGCAATTGAAATCGTTTGTAAAGCGGAAAAGTTTGATCTGTCGTTCAAAAAAACAGTTCTGTAAAATAGCGATGGCACGAAACCGTGCCATCGCTATTCCATATAACAAGCCCGTTATTGCTACGTCTTACACGTTCCGACGGCGTGCGACTACACTGCCCAACAGACCCAACCCCACCAACATGAGGGCATAGGTTTCCGGCTCTGGAACAGGTGCTGCGGTTACATAGTCTTGGTAGCTATCATTGGTATAGACCGTTACTTGATAAGCGCTTGCAGGCAATGACCAAGAGTTAAGGCTTAATTGATCCAACAATGACTGGGCTTCGTTACGAACAGCAAGGACTGTGTTACTGGTTGCTTGTACGAGGCCGAAACCTAGGTTTTTGTCGTCATGCCACATCTCCCACATGGCTAGTTGGAAACCTGCTGCCTTGGTCGCAGTAGTTAAGGAGTTCGCGTAAGCGTGACTGAAAAGTGCGTTGACATCACTTAAACGACCCGGATCTGTAATCTGCATGGACAAGGGTGTTTTAACGAAATAAGACTGAAACACGTTGTTGCTATATTGAAACGGATCGCTACAGTAAGCGAGGAAAGAATTTGCTGGCGTTTGTTGCTCAATATTGTATGTACCCATATAAACAGAGATGGGTGACGCTTGAACCGGAATCTTGACTTCAGTTGCAACCACATTGGCTGTGCCCGTATAGCGGAGATCAACTGTTTCTGCTTTCGCAGAAGCTGGCATCAACACACCAAAACAACATGTTCCGACAGCAGCAAATTTTAACAATGAATTTTTTTGCGTTTTCATGAATTAGAGTGAACCTTTCTCTTCTTAGTCTAGAAATTTCAAATGAGCCGAGTTGAGCTGGATTACAAATACGGATACATTGTGAATGGCAATAATTACCTGCGTTCAAGGATGGAATAGCAAACACCTAGTGCAAATGGACTATGCCAATCGACATATGACGATTAATTCGTGAAGTAATGCACGCCATCATATTAAAAGCGCTTTAGATCATCACATCCTCATTAAGCAGATACGTCCATAACTTTCTAAGGATGGGGTAATCGTATTCGAGCAACTTCAATGAATTAATGAAGGCAAACCAGCATGTAGTCCATACGGACTATTTTCAAGCTTTAGGCCGTATTACCAAAGTCATATAACAAGCGCACAATCGCGCCTTCGTTGACAAACGGACTACCTGATGAGGGTCAGGTAATCATGTTCATGCCTATAGTAAAAATATTAAAAACACTGCTGATATTGGCGACGGTTTCTACAAGCCTGTGTTCGCCCAGCGCGCACGCAAGTGGGTTTGGAGGTTCGTTAGCACAAATTCTGTCGGTAATTGCGCCCAAGCCCAAGCCTGTTCCAGCCCAGGTTCCTTTTAAGCCTGTCCCTGTCCCTGTCCCTGTCCCTGTCCCTGTCCCTGTCCCCGCCCCTTCTCCTAAGCCTCCTGTCGTCATCAACGGCATTGGTGACCGTATTGCCGTTGCAAGTAGTGGGCATGTTTTTGCGCAGTTTCTGGGACACAGCACTTCCTTCTATGAAGCGTTGTCGCTCAGTTCTCCTGTAGTGAATAGTTCTGTTTTCAACACCAATTCAATCAGAGGAAGCTCGGTTGATTTAGGTTTTTTTACGGCTGGGACAGAACTTAGCTTCGCTCTTTTTGTACAAAACACGGGCCACACTTACTTCACAGGGCTCGCCTCCGCCAATCCAGATGGACGGACTCACGCACGTTTGCAATGGAATGCTTCTCAACGTAGTGCAACCATTGGCTTCGAAGACTCATGGAGGTCCACTGCCCCTGATTACAATGATTTCCGCTTTAGCCTCACTAATGTTGTATTTACTAACTTGCCTGTGACTGCTGTGCCTGAGCCCAGCGCCTGGATACTCCTCCTCGGCGGCTTAATAGTCCTGGGTGTCATCAAACAGAAAAACTTAAAGCGTACAGTTCTATGAACGTAAACACGTAGTTGCCGACACAAATTTGTCGGCTAATAACCTAGGTGAAAATCTGTGCGTACTTTTGGCATACCTGTTGCATTTAGTTTAGTTATTGTCACTACAGTTTTGATTAACGCAACACCAGCATACGCACTGATGGCAGGGACTTCACCGGACTCTCCTACCGCTCGTATTGATCCCAACACCATGAGTTCTCCTTGGGCAGGGGTAGGTAGCATGTCTGTCAGTGGCAACACATTTTCCGGCACACTGATTGATCGGCGCTATGTACTCACCGCGGCACACGTCGTCGCAGGCGCGTCGACTGGTTCTATTCAGTTCAATCTAAATTATGGTGGCGATTTAACGCAGCGCATAGGCGTAACAGCCATTTTCATCAATCCGCAATACACTGGTTTTGGCAACGGCGATCTAGGTAGTGATCTCGCCTTAGTGCAACTGGCCGAGCCAATACCAGACGGCGTACCTATCTACGGAATTTATCGTGATGTGCTTCCTATCAACAAAAAAATTACGTTGGTAGGCTACGGTGCTAGTGGCAATGGGGATGTAGGAGCAACAATAGGTGGTCAAGCTCACATCAAGCGTACTGGTCAAAACAAAGTAGATCAGCTTATTGCGGGAGGAGGAACAGGAACACCGCTCTCCGTATACTTCTACGACTTCGATGGCCCTACGCTTTCGAGCAACCTCACCGGCGGTAAAACACTAGGCAACACGCTGGAAACGACTGTTGCAAGCGGCGATTCAGGCGGCCCCTCTTTTGCACAAGGTCAACACGGTGAATGGTTAATCGCTGGCGTTAATACCTTCACGACACTTCCATCGGTATCCATGACGCGCTCCACATTCGGCACAGGAGGGGGCGGCGCCTTGTTATCGGCGCAAATAGGATGGATAGACAATATCATCGCTACACCTGTCCCCGAGCCTTCTACAGCAAGTTTACTATTGGTTGGTGCTCTCAGCTTGTCGGGTATTGCTGCCTGGCGACGTAACTCAAATTCAGCAAATTAAAACTTGAATTGCACGCTCAGGTTGGCGAGCTTATCTCGATAAGACGAGCCTGTTATGTTTGAGTCACGCTGTTCACTACGCAAACTTAAGCCCAATTGCACGGCGGAAACTGGCTGATAGGATATATTCAAACTCAAAGTTTTAATTTTATCAGTTTGTTTTTCGGTGTTCGAAAAAATAGGTGTTGGATCACCCTGATAACGACGTTGCCGACGTTCTAGCATCGCTTGAACCGAAGTTTTCGCTGTTGGCGTCCATGTCGGCGTAATGCTAACAGCACGCGTCAATACATAGCTCGCAAGAGCCGCATCTGTAGCGCTTAAATCTTGGCGCACCGCCAAGTTAAGTGTCGCTTTTCCTGTAGCAAACCAATCCAGCTCAATACGTCCTGTTGGGCCAGAGTAATTTCTATTAGGCGCTTCTTGGTGACGGCGCCGCAAATTGCTAATATAACCAGAAAGTTTAGTTAAACCCGTCAATTGCCAAACTACATCTGCTTCAACTTCATCTTGACGATACGTATTATCGATGTTGTAACCGGAAACTACTTGCCGGTTTGGGTAGCCTGCATCGGTATGACGTAATTTTATTCCTAAAGAATTATTACTACGCGGTGTATAGCGAAAACCAGTCTCAAGTGCTTTGCTCTCGTAGTTAGAAATCGTGTTTTTCGCGGAACTATTAACCCCATCGGTCTTAGTAGTGCTGACTGAGATCAACCAGTCAGGATGCAGCTGCCAGTTGGCGGATGCGTAAGTTGTGTCATAGGTCACAACATTTTTAACAGGACTACGAAAATCTCCAAAGCTAGTCAGTGAGTCTGAGCGAGTCTTTCGTAATAAACCAAAATAATGTCCGGCAAGTTCCCAGTTCCACGTTGCCTTCAAGTCCTTACCGTTGTAATCCAAAAAAGAAAAGCGGTTATATCGCGCCTGATTGAAATTAGCATCGACCTGAAACTGCTGCCGACTAATACGTTTATCGAACGTGACACCTGCCGACGTATTGATCACCCTGTCTCCACGTTCCGACGAACCAATCGCTAGCAAAGACGGGGTATCGGGAGAAAGACGGAAAATATTGTCATCGAACATCACACTTTCGCCGATTGTAAAATTTAAAACATCGCTTGTATCCGCCCTTGCTAGGCTGTTCATAAACAAGCAAGTCAATAGCAAAAATGGAATTTGTGCAGTAGCTTGAGCAATTTTCATAAGCTGACTAGTTTAACAATCGTTTATGAATATCCGCTTACGGTTAAGAAAGTCATACCTTCCGTAGCAATTTCGTAACACTTTCGTCACAAGATGCTCACCTTGCAAGGTTATGCTTCATAGCTAGTTTTTCTAACTGCCTATGCTTGCCGCTCTCGACCACCAGCCCAATATCTTCCGCACGCGTTTAAGCACGGTGTCACTGATCGGCGCATTTCTCGATCCAGTGGTCATCATTGCGACGCTGTTCAGTTGCGCTTGGTATTACGGTGACGCTATCGACGCAAGTTATTACATTCTTGCTTTAGTGTCTTTTTCCCTCAGCTACCCTGGCATGTCTCGCTTTAACGATGGCCGTGGGCAAATTTTGCGTGACATTGCAGGAAGCTGGCTTGCAATGGCGGCTTTGATGTTTTTCTTTGGCTACGCCAGCGGCTATTTCCGGCTTTATTTGCAGGAAGCGATGTTTGCTTGGTTTCTGATTACACCGATGGTGCTAGCAACGGCTCATCTCACCGCGAAAGTGATCATCCCCCGCGTGCTTGCTATGCAGGGAAACCAACGTGCTGCAGTCATCGTTGGCATGGGCGAAACAGGTATCCGACTGGCCCAACAATTGCGAAAGAATCCTTATCTTGGTACTCGGCTAGTGGGGTTTTTTGACGATAGAGGAATCAAACGCTTAACGAGTTTGATCGATGACACACTCCTCGGCTCATTCGAAAAATTAGCAGAATTTGTCAAGGAAAACCGCATTGATCTCATTTATATTACCTTGCCAATGGCGACACAACCCCGGATCATCTCCCTGCTCGATCAGCTTCGTGACACAACAGCTTCCATTTATTTCGTTCCAGATATTTTTGTCACTGACTTGATTCAAGGACGCATGGATGACGTAGGTGGCATGCCCGTGGTAGCTGTATGCGAGACACCTTTCACCGGTGTTAATGGTCTTATAAAGCGAAGCAGCGATGTCATTCTTTCCATATTGATACTCGTTTTGATATCACCACTTATGCTTATCATTGCAATGGGCGTTAAGCTTAGTTCTCCCGGCCCAATGCTGTTCAAGCAACGGCGATATGGTGTTGATGGAAAAGATATCATCGTCTATAAATTCCGCTCAATGACGGTCTGCGAAGATGGTGCGCAAATTACTCAAGCCACTAAGAATGATAAACGCGTTACGCGTCTTGGCGCATTCCTACGAAAAAGTTCACTCGATGAACTACCTCAGTTCATTAATGTTCTACAAGGGTGCATGAGTATCGTTGGCCCCCGCCCTCATGCTGTTGCACACAACGAGTTGTATCGTAAGCTCATTAAGAGCTACATGATCCGGCACAAAGTTAAGCCGGGAATCACCGGCTGGGCTCAAGTGAATGGCTATCGTGGAGAAACAGAACAAGTCGAAAAAATGAGTAAGCGTATTGATTATGACCTTGAGTACCTGCGCGATTGGTCACTGGGAATGGATCTGTGGATCATTGTTAAAACAGTCATGGTGGTGATACATGACCGTCACGCCTACTAAGCAGTTTCGGTGACACGTCGTCCCCAACTTTCTAAGCTGCTTAATTACATGACTGCATTGCACCGAAATAGCGGTGGTCAGTGGGTACTTGGCATAGCCGTGACCGTCGTGATCGTCCTTTTTATCGCCGCGCCCAAACTTGGCGGACTGTTGCCAGAACCTTGGGACAAACTAGGACATCTCCTATTTTATGGATTGCTAGCGTTCCTCCTATCGATAAGTCTCGGACCAAAACGATTAATCACTGTTTTTATCATCACTTGTTTGGCTGGCATGGCCGATGAGACCTATCAAATATTTCTTCCGGACCGAAGCCCTGACGTTGGTGATCTCCTGGTCGATTTCTTTGCAGCCCTTCTCGCAGTTATGTTTGCAAAAAAATTTCTCTTTTTAACTGAAATAAAGCGGCTGTAAATTCCCATTGCTCTTCAAATTCTTATTCTAAGTTCCACCTATGGAGCTCACCTCACGTTGGATAGCGGTTCTGTCCAGAGTTGAAAGTGGCAAGCTGGTAAAAATATTAACTCGCGCTGTAATCTGACGAAAAACCTGATCAAAGGCTTTACGTTTTTCATCTTCTGACCCTGTCACCGCAGCCGGATCGGAAAAACCCCAGTGCGCGGAAATCGGTTGACCCGGCCATACTGGGCACACTTCTCCTGCTGCGTTGTCGCAAACGGTAAAAATAAAGTCCATTTTTGGAGCATCGAGTACCGCAAATTCCTCCCAGCTCTTGCTCCGGAGTTTTTCTAGTGGATAACCTAGGTTTTTAATTTTTTCTATGGCAAAAGGATTCACCTCCCCACTTGGATGACTTCCTGCACTAAATGTATTGAAACGACCTTTGCCCATCACACTCAGGACTGCTTCAGCCATAATGCTGCGTGCCGAATTGCCCGTACATAGGAAGAGCACGTTATAAGTTTTTTCCGTCATAAAAATATCTTTCTCTTTAATTGATTTATGGAATGGTTGGCAAGCGTTAGCAGCAGCCAGACTTACCCGATGATTCTGTCGTACCGCAACCAGATGTCGCTTTGGGTTTAATAGAAATTGCGACGGTTTTGGGGGCACAACAAGCAGAGGCCACCTCCTCCTCTTGTGGTTGCGGATCTACACCGTTGAAAGTGGGAATGCTATCCAGCGTGTGATAGCTCTCCCATGCAATACCTTGTGGATCAACTGTCCAATGTTTATTCGATGTGGCGTAGCAGCAAGCCGCCTCGGCTTCGGTTTCAATCGGCAAATCTGCTTTGGCCAGACGCTGGTTCATTTCCTCCAGCTCAGCCTCACTCTCCACCTGGAACCCGAGATGATCGATTCCAGTTTCCGCAGCACGAGTCGAGATAGCGAAGTTTAAACGTGGGTCTTCCAGCATCCATTTAGCGTAGTCGCTATGTACAACAGTGGGTACTGCATTAAACAGTGCAGAGTAAAAGCGTATGTTATGGGCTAGATCCGAAACGCGAATATGCACGTGCATTCTTTTCATGTTTATCTCCTTATAAAACGCAATGCAATGATGTCCAAAGAGGCAGCAAGACGATTGTGAACTGGAGGCAACTCTATTTACATTCGGTGTTAAATTCCCGAATCATTCAATAGTTCAATAATAATTGAATTATTGAGAAAAACAAGCCCCCAGTAAAAACTATCTTAGAAACACCCCGCCAAAAAACCCGCTTCAAGCGGGGTTTTCGGAACAACACTCTGTTTTACATTTCTTAAACTTGCTTCCTACGACGCGCAACAAAACCAAGTAATCCTAAACCAGCCAGCATCATCGCGTAAGTTTCTGGCTCCGGGACCGGCGCGGTCAACACGATAAGTTGTGATTGTGGGTTCAGTGCAATGCCATCTTGTATCTGCTCAGCCACTATATAAATAGTGCCATGTTCATCAACCGTAACTCCTTCGATGTCATTGTTTGCCAATATGCCGGAGAGGTCGAAAGTGCTCTTAATTTGACCAAGGCGGTTAACCTCAATCAATTTTCTCGCACCCAGACTTAGTATCAGCAGATTGTCGGCTGCGGCCGTTCCCAGGAGCGCATCAACAGGTGACAGCGTTTGCACATCCGATAAGGTAGTCAAACCCATCAAAATAGGGTTAAACAGTTGTGTCATCGTAGAGGTGCCACCTCCACCGGCAAAAGTTAAGTTGCCTGCAAGAATGTCCTGAGGGTTTTCTTGTTTGACTGTAACGAAGCTGCCGTTGCGCGGGTCGTAACTAATTCCTTCTAAGCCACTGTTACCCACGTTTGCATTGCTAATGGACACGAAACTGGCTGCCAAATTAGCGCTGCCACCAGCAACGTAACTAAAGCGATAAGCGTCATACAAGCGCTCTTCAGATACTACAAGTACGCCACCACCCATATACGTTAAGCCTTCGGTGTCGTGCTTGCTACTACCGGTGCCAGCCCAATTAAAGGCCATGCTACCTAACGTCTGTCCAGTAAGTGAAACCTCTACGACACCCGTGCCTTCATCGCCCACGAAAAACAGCGTGCCACGATCACGAGCATAAGTTATGGCCGAAGCTTCTAGGCCAGAAATACCACCGCCAGTTCCATTTAGAGCATCGAGTGAGTAAGTGCCAGTGACACTATAGTTACCAAGATTGATGGAGTCCGCAGCATGTGCAGAGACGCAGCTAGCTGCCGCTAAAGCTAGAACTAGGTGTTTAAATTTCATCATGAATAATCTCCGGTATTAATGCTGACGCTTGCGGGCGACTAGACCGATAAGGCCAAGTCCGGCCAACAGTAGCGCATAGGTCTCAGGCTCTGGTACGGCTGCGATGGAACCTGGAGAACCAATTTCACTCAGGTCGTTTGCGGCTACAAATGCGCCATTAATTCCGGCAACACTAAATAGAGAAATCGCTGTGCCATTCAAGCCAGCGGCATTGTCAAATGTTTGGTATGGAGAAACAGAATCGGATGCACTAAAAGTAACGTTAGCTTCCAGACCATTTGTATTGTTATAAATATTGACTGCATCTCCACTGGTACTCAGCCCTACGCCTGCCCCTGTGTAGTTACCTATTTGCAATCCGACTGGTGCGGCACCACCAAACCATGTGCTTAGGAAGCTTGCATTGCCTGAGGCGCTTTCCAGAAAGATGACCGATTCGCCTGAGCCAATGGAGGTAATCCCTGTCAAAGTCACTTTAGCGGTGCCATTGGAGCTGTCATCCATTTTCCAGCCCGCAATGCTGACAGCGGAAGCACCCGTATTGGTCAGTTCGAACCAATCCGTGGAATACGGTGCATTGCCACTGGCCCATGGCGCTACTTCAGTAATTCTGATTGCTGCCTGTGCAGGAACCACACCCACTGCCAAAAGGGCGGCAACAACACAAAACAAAGGTTTATTAATCATTTTCATAGTTCTGCTCTCCAAATGAATTTTTAATTATGGGAATAGTTGCGCAGGGGACGTATTACGATTTACAAGCCAAAGCCAATTCAGCTCAGCTCACGCCGAATAAATTCGTTTATATTTTGACTACAACCTTCGTCATAGTAGGCATACCTTGTGTTGGTGTTGTGACAACAACACCAACAAAAATAAGCCCATCGGACTATCTCAAATGACGAAAAATAATTTATGAAGTAATAAAGTTGAGATCGTGTATCTCATGTGACGCGCAACGTAAAAAGCGACTTACCAAAAGCTCCAACTGCCTGTTTGAACCACCCACACACCCAGCAAAAAATTGGTGGTTGCATGAGCAATGATCGGCGGCCACAAATTGCCACTCCGCATATACAGCCAAGCATAGGCAAGTCCGGCAAGGATTCCCGCAAACCACAGGCTGTGCTCTATGCCAAAAAGTATCGAGCCAATGGCCAGCGCTTTTAGGCTGATCATTGCTGGAGGCACTAACAAAAAATTAGGCTTATCAATCCAGCGCAAAATAAAGGAGCGCCAGAACAATTCTTCCATGATCGGAACTATTACTGACGCACCAAAAATTCGTACCACAACTAAAGCCCAATCCAACGATCCATCACTATTCAGCGGCTTAAAGGCTTGCGTCGCTTGCGCCCCGTCCTCACTCGAGGCACCCATCATTGCCCATGGCAAATCAAGATTTATCCAAGCAATAAAAACAGCAATCCCAACCACCACCCCTGCGCCCCAGTACCGCAGGCCCACCGAAAACGACAACAGTTCGGAATAGCAACGGCGAAAATAAAAAAGTGCGGCAATAACTGCGGAGATCTGCACAGCATAAAGCCAGCGAGAGTCCCATTCAGGAAGTGCACGAGCAATATGCGGCCCAACCGCAAGAAATAGGATGTATATAGCGAATGGAGCGCAGTAGGCAAAGGTTGTTAAACGACCCTGATGTAAAGTCAAAATATTTTCACGCAATGGTTAGACGTTCCTGAGTCGCAACAGCAGGGAAAACACCTATCACACATTAGTTGACCTTACGTTGAGTACCTCGCTTACCGCGAGGTGAAAGCTCAATTACAAAACACAGAGGAAACATATCGTCGAACATTACTGGCTTTGCCTTGGCTTTAGCGCGGCGTTTCGCTGACAGTTTTGCTATCCAATAGTTGCGCATCCAGTTTGTCACGATAGTCCTCCTTGAGGTTTTCGATCTCTACGCGCTTAAATTGTGTGAATGGTTCATTTTGTAAAAAGACCGTACCACACCCCTTTTTTTCATACTGATCCAACAGTTCTACCCCATGGCTATGCAACTTCTCGTTCTTCTCTTCGCATTCAGCAAGTGACTTGGTACGCTGCGCCAAACTTGATTCTAGTTTTCGATTGTTTGCCTCTGAACTACGCAAAGAGTCTGTCGTTTCAGCAAGCTTTTTTTCTGTTTCGGTAAACTTAGCCGTCAAAACTGACACTTCTTTGCTCAAAGTACCGCTACGCCCATTCGCTGAAACCACTTTGGCTTGCGTTTCATCGAGCTTGCCCTTGGTTTCTTTTAACTGCGTATCCAGCTCAGTTTTTTCCTTGTTAAGTTGAACCTTCTCTTGTTCAAGTTTGCGCTGCATTTGTTGCAGGCGTTTTACCTGATCTTTACCGCTCTGTTTCTCGTCAGCAGCAAGCGAAGCTTGTGTATAAGAGAAGAAAAGAGAAAAGCTAAACAAGACAAAAAAAACTTTCATGTTTTCCTCAAAACTTTGCCGACAAATCAACTTGGAACAAATCAAGCGAGAACCGAGCTTTGGCTGCACTAAAGCCCAGTGCCGTTTGCTGGCTAATTGGGATCATGGAGTCAATTGCATCCGCTGAAATCCATTTCATTCCCAAACTGACATTCCGGTCCAAGCCATAATTAAGTCCAAGAATGTAGCCCTTAGTGTTGGTACCACCCAAGCCAAAGTCAGAATCAGTAAAAGCATCCAACACAGCATCGCTACCTAAATAACGATAAGCGATCGAAGCATTCCAATCATTACGCTCTTTAATCGCGGTCTGACCAAGCTGAAGTTTGACCAGATAACCACTATTGCGCCCATCTGGCATATCCGCAGAGGTCAATCCTGTCCGTGAATAAATTTCTGTTTTGTCATGCGCTATATTGGTCACGTAATCACCAATCAGCGTGAGATGGGATGGATCCCATTGTGCCAAATCAAGAGCCGCCGTTAAGTTCACAACACGGAACTTGGAAGCCAACCCCCAAAATGGAGTAGTCGCATAATTAGGATCTGTTACTGCATTGGTCAAGAAAAGCGTATTACCCTTTTGACGAAGGCCAGCATCGTATTCATACTGCCCGTAGTTGGCATTTTGTTGCACTCCACCTACAAACGAATCGTCGGCCTCAGGTCGACCTTCTAAGTTTTTAAATCCGTAATAAGCAGCACCCACTTTCAAACGGGTTTTTTCAGACAAGCTCCATTGAAAACCTGCTTGCGCACCATGCATCCAACGATCAGTTCGAGTGGGTGGATTGTCTTCACGCAAGGGGAATGCGCCCACCGTCAGGAATGGTTGAAAAACATCCTTGCTCTTTCGCTTTCCAAATGTGGCCGCAACCCCTTCAAAATTCAAATCATCATCCCAAACCAAATCAGTACTAAACCAAGGATTAGGAATACGCCCACCGGATACCGATATCCAATCCATCGGTTCATATTTCAGATAAGCACGATCTAACAGGAAGCTAGCCTTGTTGAAGTTTTGACCAAGTGATTGATTTGTTGAAACACGATCACTGGTATTTCCCGTTGCAAGGCGAAAGCCAGTACTAAAATCGTCGCTGATACGCGCCAACATGCCCAGCCGAGCTCTAACCCGCAAACGCTGGCGATCTTCCAGCGTATTAGCCAATGCAACATTACCTCTAAATGAACCAAAATCTGCGGCACGAGTAGTGGAAGGAACGCCTATGAGTGTTGCCAACGCATAATCATTTGCGGGTGCATTCTGACTGTCCAGCATTTCAGACTGATAGCGCAAACGGATATCACCCTCCCACGTAATACGACTCAACCAATCTGGTAAGGCACCGGGATCGCCCCAACGCTCGCTCTTGGACTGAGCTAACACCTCTTGTTTGATTTGTTCGCGAATTTCATTCCTCACTGTTTCAGGTATGTAAGGCACACGAATACGTCCCTTCGCGCCACTAACTGCATCTCCTGACACCTCCGCCTTACCTGCGTCCGCTATTTTTTCAGCAGCCACGGTTTCTGCAGCTTTCTGTTCGGCAGCACGAACTAGAGAATCTGCTTTTTCACGAGTCATCACCCCTTGCTCCACCAATACCCCAATCAAGTTGAGGGTGGTCTGACGCAAGGTTTCCAACGATTCACGCTCACTCCCTGCATAAGCAGGTTGTGCTATGACGAATGTGGTCATCAAGGCCGCTGCAATTACCTTCAACCGACAAATTGGCATGCCATTCTCTTTTTGTTTCAAGCTAATAACTCCTATAGTTTTCTATCTACCACCACGGGCAGTAACGCGAATGTTAATCGGCTGTGGCAAATTTTCTGGTGGCGCTTCGCGCATCGCCGCAGCTTGTAGCAACGTCTGTTTAAGCAATTCGTCTATGGCCTCACTACCTGTACTCTGCGCCAACTCAACGCGTTGAATCGCACCATCCTTCGTCAACCAAACCCGCAAACTCACGCGATAGTCGCTCTGCTTTAACTTGCGGTTACGATTCAACTCATCTTGCAAGTAACGCTGCAAGCGACCTGAAAATAAGCCTTGCTGCATTCTTCCACCAACACTACCGCCCACATAATCTTTACTCACTGAGCCTGCAGCAAAAGCGCTGGGGCCATCGCCAGCCTCGCCTTCCATTTTGAGCGGCTCATTCTCCGCCTGTGGCATGGGCTCTTTCGGAGACTCAGCCTTCACCTCCTTAGTATCTTTTGGTGGTTCCGGTTTTCTCTCATCCTTTGGCGGCGGTGGAGGCGGTGGCCTATCGGGTAATAACGAAATTTTTGGCTGCTTCTTGGGCTTGTCAGTTTTTCCGTTCATCAAACTGAGTACGCCCCAGCCCATCAGAGCGAGCAACGCCAAGCCTAGGCCTCCTAACAAGGCCCACTGCAGCCATTTTTTTTGGCCTTTTTTTTCTGTAGCAGTCATGCTTATCAGCTACCGATTTTTGATGTCACAAGTCCAACAGAGCCAATACCCAATCGACCTGTCAAATCGAGCACTTCCACAACGCGCGCATAGGGCACGCGGGCGTCGCCTTTCAAAACCACAGGCACCTCAGGATCTCGCGCCTTCGCAGCGAGTAACTGAGATTCCAATTCAGCCGACGACACACCAACACCGTTCAGATGAATCGACCCATCCGGCAGAATCTGAATAATCTTGACGTCCTTCTTCTCCAAACTCGGCTTATTGGATGGCTTAGGCAAACTGATACTCAACCCCTGCACTGAAGCGGTCGTCATCAAAATAAAAATCACTAGCAACACATAAGCCAAGTCCAACATTGGCGTGACATTGATGCTGTCGTAAGGTTTACTTTCGCTTTGTACTTTCATGATTTACCAAGCAACGAAATTAACGTGCCGCACGTGTAGTTGCCAATCCTAAGTCAGTAATATCATTGCGTTTGAGCAACTCCATCACCTCCATTACCTTAGCGTATTGCACTGTAGCGTCGCCCTTAATCACAATCGCCAGCGACGGATTAACCGCATGATATTGGGCAATACGCTCCTGAAGCTGGTCCATCGTCACGGGGTACGCATCAATAAACACATCCCCATTTGGCACAATCGTGATGGCTTTAATACCCGGCTTAGCTAAACTGCCATTGATTTGTGACTTGGGTAAATCAACACGCACACCTTGCACCGAAGCCGTTGTCATGATGATAAATATCACCAGCAACACATAAGCCAAGTCCAGCATAGGCGTTACATTTATTTCGTCGTACGGCTGATTGTCTTCCTGAACATGCATTGCCGAAGAACCGTGTAGGCGTACTTATACCGAATACAGCTCGGCAGTTTTTGTGATGAATTCGTCGGCAAATACTTGTGTGTCTGACGCCACGTTTTTGATCTGGATAGCTAACCAGTTATAGGCAAACAGTGCAGGAATTGCCACGGCAAGACCCGCCACTGTTGCCACCAACGCAGCAGCAATACCTGGCGCAATCGAGTTCACATTCACATCACCTGCGGCCGCAATCGCCGCAAAGGTAATCATTACGCCGACCACCGTACCCAACAATCCAAGGAACGGGCCACCGGAAATGGCGATGGTCAGCAATACGATTTGACTGTTTAAACGCTGGTTCTCACGCACCATGCCTGCATCCATAGACGCGCGGATGGAATCCAACGCCGCGCCGGAAAGGTTATGCGGCGTACCCGTACTGTCCTGCATTTCAAAGCGATGCTGAACCTCGCGCAAACCAATCGCATAGAGGCGATAAATCGGTGAATGTTTCACCGCCTCATTATTTAGCATGCTATTTACCTCAGGCGTACCCGGCGTAAGTAAAGCGACAGGGTTGTCCTTAAAGAGGTCCAGGAAAACAGTGTTTGCTTTCTTCGCCTTATTAAGGAAAAGCGTCTTGCCAACCATGACGCCAACGCTGATAAATGCCATCACAACCAAAATACCAACCACCACCCAGCCATCAACGGTCAACGCGCCCAGCAAAATCCCCATATAGGACGCCTCGTCTCCACCCTCACTTTCGCCCTCACCTTCAGCAAAAGACATCAAGAGGCCGTCAGGCTGCTGTCCTGCATAGAGCGCTTTGATGTATTCGGCAGAACGCGCGACCGTCGCCAAAGTCACTTCATCTAGGTCGCCACGAAAGCCAGCACCAATGACTATTTCACCGCCTAGGTCGGGCAACGCCACATCTGCCGCGCCTACAGCTGCACCATTCACATAAATCGCCAGCTTGCCGCCACCCATGGTCGCCGCCATATGCTGCCAAACGCCAGCCTGTAACGGCACTGAAGCTTTTGTTTCTTTGCCATCAACTTTTACTGAAACAACACCCTCCACCAAACCAACCACAAGCGATTTAGCGCCTTCGCGTTGCTCAAACAAAACGCCATCCTGCTGATCGGCCGGCTTAACCCAAGCACTAAAAGTAACCCCATTAGCAGGGACCAGTTTGAGGGAGGGGGAAGCAGGAATAGTTATTTTTTTATTACCATCAAACGTAGCTGCGGTTCCTAGGGGGCCAGCAGCGCCCAAGACAGCATTGGCCTCACGTGGGTTATTGGCTAAGCCCGTGGAATCCTTTGGGGTATCCTGCTCACCAAAATGCAATACCAGCGCTTGCGTGCCATCGTAGCTACCCTTGGCATCACTTGCTGCTTCAGCGCCTTGGTTACCCCAATATAGGATGACCGGTACGCTTTTCAGATTGGGTGCAAGCTTGGGCACCTGCACCCAGAGCACAGCCAACTCATTGATGGCGTCGAATTTTTCGATGTGGAAATGCAGGGGGGTTTTGCCGTCCGCCGCTGCAACACGCAAATCCGAACCATCCGGTTTAGCTTCGGCAAAATTGAAATTACCGGTGTGCAGACGAATCGCCAAAGGTACCTGAGAAGCAACTTCTTTTAGCTCAGTCCCTGAAGCTGTGGTATCAACCGTAATTTTTTGTTTGTGCGGCCAATCTTTATCCAAAGACTCGGCTGCGACTGGCTGAACAGTTAAGCCAAGCAACGCAAACAACGCCAACGAAACAACTACAATACGATTCTTCATGACTAGTGTGGAGAAAATAATCCGCTACTTTAAGTCTGAAATATTTCCTTACGATGACTGTTTATCGTTCTTCTAAGAAACATTAATAAAATAGTCATCGCTGCATCATTTCTTCTTTCGTTTTTTGGCCTCTTCTTCTTCCAGTGCGCTGGGAACAGTCGTCGCGGCTGGACTCGTTACACTAGGTGACCTAAAGGGATTAGAGGTCCTAGATGTATTAGGCGTATTAGCTGAGGACGAATCCGTTGCATTAGGGGCACTGGGCGCATTCGGCGCACTAGATGCGGCCCCGTCATCGACATTACCCAGCACTTCCACGGTGATCAAGCCCTGTTGTAATCTGGATGCGGCCTGCGCGTCACCCTCCTCTTTCTTGGTGTTGGCCGGATTACTGGGTGCTGCCGTAGGCACGGCAGCGGGCGCAGCAGCGGGTGCACCTGCAACGCCACCTGCTGCCTGGATATTGCTGGCATTTAATATCTTGAGCGCACCGAGGTTTATTTTTCCTGAGCTACGTAAACCTGCATCACCCGCATCAATATTTCCATTAGGCGCAAAAAGATCGAGGTCGCTCGCAGGCGTATCATCCTTCGATTCCAGCGCACCAATACCCGATCCAGAAATCGAATTCGATGTATCAAGTACGATCAGGCCATCGCGAATAATCAATGTCGGCGGTGGGGTAGAACCCACTGTTTTAGCACCACTACCAGCATCAATAGTGCCACGATCAGCCCACACTAAAATATCGCCACCATCGAGTGTAAATACACGAGATTGATTAACCAGGAAATCGTCTCGCACAAACGCCCGAATATCCCCGTCCGTAATCGTAAACAAACCTTGCTCAGCAGCAACCTTTGCATTAACTGGGGGATTTGCAATGCCAACCGTTACGCTTCCACCCGGGACCATTAGATCAATACCACCACCCTGTTCTGTTTTAATCTGACTGTTAAAGAAATCAATGTTGCCCCCGGTAACTGTCCCTGCTGGGAACAACGCTTTTATTGCCGCCCCCCCTTTTGCATAACTTGCCGCACCGCCACCCGCAACCGCTTCGCGTCCTTTATCACGCAACTCACCGTAAAAGCGATCACGTAGACTCGCTTCACTGACCTCATCACCTACGCCAAGGAAGCGACGGAAAGAGGCGTAGTCTGGTTTGCCACCTGCCAACACATAAACGCTGGCACCACCTTCAGGCAGATAAAAGTTCTCCAAGTTACCCCGAGTGATAATGCCGTTCGCCCCCCCAAGATCAACATTATGTCCCGCTAAAACTTCTAATGCGCCCAGGCCATTCACTTGGAACTTTCCTTTATCACCAGAAAACTTGACATCCTTGCCCGCAGAAACACGGGTCACATCACTACGACGAACGTGCTGCGCCGTAAAGCCAAAGTCCTTCACATCACCAGAAGCTGAAACATGCAATGCTTCGTTGAAATAGGAGGTGTCTTCACCACCTGAACCACTAATATCGCCTGAAAGGGCAATCAGCCGGCTCGGCTCAAAATCGTTTTGATGCCAGAGTGACTCGGCATGTTGAGAAGACTTGGTAAGGTCAATTTTTCTCAACGGTGTCCCGATACTTGATAACAAACTCAGTGGCAAATCAAGTTGCTTAATAGAGCCCACACCCACACTAATACCTTTCCCAGCGAGCAAATCCAACTGTGCGTTAGGGCTCGGCGCCTGATACAACGCTCCACTGCGTCCCACGTCTATATCCCCTTGAAGTGCAGCTATCTTGATCTTGCTGGGCGCAATCAATTGCATTGGATCACTCGCCCCAAAAATATTCGCCCTTGTGTTAAATGCAGCACTCCCTGTTAAAGACACTACATTAAGTGATGTTTGATCCCCATAAGTACCCATTAGCATTGTGTTATGAGGAGCAACACTGTTAGCCACTGGCTCTACCCACATGGGGTTGAAAACATTACCCAACGACACACTTTTATCTGCATTAACCCGCACATTGGTATTACCCAGCGCTATGGTGGTAACAGTAGAAGGTGAAGTCGAAGAAGATTCCACCGACTTACCTGCCTCTATGCGCATACGACCTGTTTCTGCATAGAACAGCCCCCCCACGACAGAACCATGAGCACGTACAGTAAGATCCCCCCCCCCTTGAATTTTGGCCAGCGCTACTTGTTGCTCTTGTCCTACTATGCCCGGCACCCGGCCATTGGTTGGAATTGCAGCGGTCACATTATTTATGTCAGTACCCGCCAGCACTTGGATATCACCACCACCAAACGCTGCAACCCCCTGAGTGAAGGCTGAAATTTTTGACCACCATTGCGTATTGAAGAAACCACCTCCTGCATTACTTAATCTGAGCAGCCAGGTATTCACATGCTTAGGTGTGCCAGTAGATAAGATATTTTCGCCCGCTACCAATGAAACATTTCCGCCATTCGTTGGATAAAAAGTCGCGAATATCCCAAAAAAGTTTGCTGGATGATTGATGTCGACGTATCCCGCTGTGTAAATAGCAGCAGCATTCAAGTTTATGTTGCGCCGCGCCGCTAAAGCGATATCACCAGTGCCTGTGCGCACGAGCTTGCCAGTAGAGACGTTAATACTTCCTTTTAACCCCAGTGGATTACTACCCGTTGTTGCGGGTGGAGCAACCACCGCTAATGGATTGGCTGCCGTTCTGTCAGCACCCGCAACTAAACGATAACTCCAAGAATCACCACTATTATTAAGCGTGGCAGCCGTTGTCAGACCATTAAATCCATCACTGATGCTATTTGTGATGTTGAGATCACGTGGCGCTCTGATCGTTAGGACACCCGCTTCGTCTTGAAAACGTAACAGATTCGATACAAGATTCAATTGTAGATTGGCACTGATTGTGAAATCGCTAGTTGAAGCAGCCGGCGTGGTTATCTCAACTCCGGGACGAATATGCAGAGTTGGGTTTGCCAACAGAGTGCCGAAACCTAGGTGGTTACGCAGCGTCGTCATGTTTGGCGCGGAATACTTCGCGGTCAAATCATTTTGGATTGTTGTCAAACCCAGCGTTTGAACCGATGTATTACCAGTTGATAACGATGTCCCCGTGTAATTTTTGACAATTTCAGCGCTTACATCCGACGCACCCTGAATACTGCCAGCAAGCTGAATATTCAAATCGGTTTTGTTAGTAATTACCGTCGACTCCGGCGCGCGGAATACCACTTTGCCGCCTTGGGCCAAGCTATCTAGCGCCACACCCACATCAATGAGGCTACCTACTTGGGTAATCACCTTGCTACCCGTGCCCGTTCCTCCCAAGGTGACACGGCCGCCGCGCCCGCGCGTACCCGCATTGGCGGTGTTATCAATGCGCTCTTCGCTTTTGGCGAGCAATTGTGCCGTCGAAGAGAGCGTCACCGTGCCATTGCGGGAATACAACTCAATTTCACCGCCTTTAGCGCCAGACGCGTCGATCTTGCCCAACTGCGTGCCATCCCCAATCTGGATATTGCCATTATCTGCAGCGAAGCGAACTTTCTGTGCTTTCACGCTATCAGTCAGCAAGATGTTGCCATTGCGCTGGCGAATATCCCAAAGACCACTAAAGTTATTGCGCGCTGCCGCCGCAAGTTGATTGGCGTTCAAGTTATTCGCATCCACCGTCAACTCGCCTTGGCGCAAGTCCTTGTCATTGGCGTTCGCCGTAGCGTGCAAAGTACCTTCCGCGACACTCACTGTGCCTGTTTGAGCAATAAGCTCTAGTCGGCCGGCATCGCCACCCGGCCCACCAGAAAGAGAAACCGTTGCACCCGTCTGCACATCGACATTACCTGCTTCGGATTTAAGTACAATCTTGCCGCCGGGTGCGTAAGCCCAAATATCATCGAACGCCACTGCAACACCATGTGCATTAACCACTGAGCCGTTTTTAAGGGTGACATGCTTGCCGCTACCTGTGGCTGTCAGAGCGATGCTCCCCGCCGGAGCAACAATGCGCCCAGCCACATCCACCGAATCAGCACGGAAATCCATCCGCCCGCCCAAGTCCGCCACACCAGCAGTGTTAGCGCCACCTTTAATTTCTCCTGCACCGCTTACCTTAACCAGATGGTCAGAGCCACTCGCTGCCACAACACGACCTGCGTCTATCGTAAGCTTTGCAGGTGCGCCACTACCACCTGTGTTATTGATTTCCGTCACACCCAAACCTTCAAAACGAACTTCTCTTGATGCCGTCATCGTGACATCTGTAAAGCCGCGTAGGCCGAATCCTGTGGTGCCCGCGGTACGCATAGCGTCATTCGTGTTTGCGCCAAAGGTAATGTTCTGCGCGGAAACTGCGAGTGATCCCCCGCCCAGGGGAGCGCCTGGCGTAAAGCTTGCTGTCGTAGCATTTGGATTTTCAAAACGAATACTTGTGCCTTGCAGGGTAGCCGCCCCCACACCATGACCCGCAATACCCGCCGCAGCAATCACCAGTTCATTGATATTGCCTGTACCCAACTGCGCTGGGCCGTACAAATCCAAAGTGGTGTAACTATTCAGGCGCAATTGATTTAGATTGCCAAACCCAGCCAGTTTGGCGTTATCTATTTTGAAGCCTTCCGTAGGCGTGCTGCCGTCACCCACAACATTGATGCGTTTGGCACCAATCGCCAGAGCGCCACCGGTTGCGGCTATTTGCCCGACATTGTTCTGCCCTACCGTACCTGCCAATGTATTGTTATTAGTGGCATCAAAAATCAATGCCTTGCCTGTAACCGTCGCACCCGCTTCTAGCCGGAAATTACCTTGAGGGTTTGTCACCGTGCCTTGCCGTTCAAGGCTGGCTTGCTCGCCACCAGCAACGCGCGCAAACGCACCATCTCCGGTCAAGACAATGTGCTGTGCAGGTAACGTACCCGTCGTATTATTTGCCGCCAATAAGCTACCTGCAGCGAAAGTGACATCTTCTGAAGCAACAAACAACAACTCCGACCCTTGCAAGGCGTCATTAGCAATATTATTGCCAGAAGTGGCAACGCGCACTTGCGTCGATATAGTGTCTATGGTCGTCGTTCCACCATTCACACTACGCACACCGCCTAGCACAAGGCTGGAAGCACCCATCGCGTTTAAGGTCGCTTTATTCAGCGTTGTCCAGCCAGCCCCCATACTGGTCGTACCCGCATCAATTACCTCAATCTTCGATGCAGCCAAATCCAGCGCTAGGCCACGGCCGGCACGCTCATTCCCCTTGCCATCTTGTACAAGCTGTGTACGACGCCCCAGCACCACCGGATCAAACACGAGTGACTGCCGTCCCGCCACGGACAGTCGTCCTACATCACCGGGAAGCTGTGCAGCCGTGTCATAGAAAAAGCCATTGGCTGAAGTCAGGATATAACGTGCTCGGTCAAACACCACCGCTTGGGGAGCCACTTCAACGGTGAGGGGGCGCGAACTGTAGGCCGAATAAGTGCCGTCCACATTCGCTGCCAAACGACTAGCTGATACCAGCCAAGACCCATCGGCCTGAGCCAC
>Ga0209181_10000881_pt1 | contig 54069 bp, 45 predicted proteins | sample MAT05_FD_187208 | JGI IMG/M metagenome (GOLD analysis project Ga0209181, IMG submission 187208) | Freshwater microbial communities from Lake Fryxell liftoff mats and glacier meltwater in Antarctica - MAT-05 (SPAdes) (version 2) | ecosystem: Environmental > Aquatic > Freshwater > Ice > Liftoff... | reverse complement strand
TGTAATTAAAAGAGTTCCCGTTGAGAATTTCAACGCGATAAAACAGAATTATCCTAAACTGTATTTGTCACAAAGGAACTTGTCAATGATTATCAAAGGCAACACGAGCCGTATGATGGGAGACTAACACGTACGGTTCTGTGAGAGGCTTGCGGGTGAAACTCCCGCTTGCCTACTCGGCGCTCCGCAGACACATTTGCGGTTAATCAAACATTGGTTCTCCGCATCAATCCCGTACGTACGGGATGGTAAAAATCGCCAACTTCTTGTAGCTGCAAACCGTGGTGTGTCTTGAATCCTTTTATTTTATTTTCCTCAGAAAATGAAAAAATAGGAATATTCTATAACACATGGAAGACCTTGAATGAAAATTGAAAGAATAGCCTAAGCCGAGCGAACTGGAACAAGGTATTTTTCAAGCATTAAATTAGGGGTTGGCCTTCCACCTACAACTGTCAAGAGTAGTTGGTAAACCGCCTTATGCTGCAAGTAAAGGAAACTGATTTGTGGTGAGCGATAAGGTTGAAAACTGGAACAAGATTTCTGTAGGTGCGTGTATCAAAGTTGAACGAAAGTGAACCAATGACAAAGCCTCGTAAGGGCAACAGATAATGTCAAAAAGCAGGTAGATACGTTTATACTTGCAATAGAGTGTAACGAAAACCTGATTAGTGGGTACATGCCATCCGGGGTTAAGTTGGCAAAGCCTGCCCCGCCTTTGCGGAGATTCATACATAGGTTCTAACAAGGAACAAGTGAACTCTGAATTGTTCTGTAAAATAGCAAGAGGAAGCAGACTCCAAAAGGATGTGGGAGAGATTTACCGCTATTAATCGAATCTCCTGAAGTATTGTAAGGCTTGAACTATCATTGAGGGATTTACACAGACATTCATAATCATTTTCAAAAAGTTCCGAATCCTAATAGTTTGATTATTATAACAGGCTAGGGCTGGGGAGATGACTCAATAAATAACCGTCTTATAACTTGGTAGGATAAACGAAGAGCGAATAAATTAATGTTACTTCATAAATTTGAACGCCTTCATGAAATAACGAATCGAAGCATGGTAATGTACAGGGATTTTTAAATTGGAAAGAACGCAATAAATGAATTCTAGTTGATGAAATTTAGGCACAACGGTCATGGAGGATATTATTGGTTTTTGCTAAATTAAATTTGCCTTTTTTGCCTCTTCATAAACCAATTGCTTAAAATTAATACACTAATTAATGTCACTTCATCTTATTTGGACTAATAGTGGACAATCTCCTAAATAAAAAAACCGCAAGTTGCTAATGATTAGCTACTTGCGGTTTTAAGGTGGCGGAGAAAGAGGGATTCGAACCCCCGGACCTGTAACAGTCAACAGTTTTCAAGACTGCCGCATTCGACCGCTCTGCCATTTCTCCGCCGCAAAAGTAGTATTTTGATTTTCTAATTACAAAATTATTTCAGATTTCTTTTCTTTGCTTGCTCGATAGATGCTATAATTGAGCTCAAAGCCTATTAACACTATCATACTGTTGAAATAAATAAGCAACATAAGTGAGATTACCGTCCCTATTGAACCGTATAATTTATTATAACTGTCGAAATGATTGACATAATAAGCGAACAATTCCGTCGCAAAAAACGAAAGGCAGGCCGATAAAATGCTTCCTGGAGAAAAAAACTTCCATCGAAGGGTTAACGGAGATCCGATGAGATAAAGGCAAGCAAAAATGATAAAAAGCAAGGCTAAGAGTGAAACATATTCGAAAGCACTGTAAAACCAAGTCCAATTTGAGCTATCTACCAAATCTTTTGAACGTAGCCAATTAATGCTTAATGTTGTATAAACGATTATTGTGATAGAAATGATTAGGATTGAAAAGATTAAAAAAGTAAGAATTATGGATTTAAAACGGTCTTTGTAAGGATTGGATTTTCGTTTTTTATGTCGGTTAAATGCTCTTATCATGGATAAAAAACCGTTGCTAGAGAAAAATATAGCGGCAAAAAATCCTAAAGACAATAAGCCACTTCGTTGATGCTTTAAAATATCCTTTATAGTAGATTGCATGGAGCTATAGACATTATTTGGCAGCAAAAATTCTAGCTGCTTCATAATTTCTATGTCCAGATTTTTAATTGGTAAGTAAGCAATAGCCGTAAAAAAGAAAATGATAGCCGGAAAAAGTGCTAAAAAGAAACTGTAAGCTAGGTAGCCGGTTCTTAAATTTAGTTCTTCATCAAAAGCAGTTTTAACAAAAAATCGGCCAACTTTGAACAGTGAATTTCCTTCAAAGCCAGGCAATGTTATTCTGTCAAGCCATTTAAATAATGACTTTACCCAGGGGAAGTTTAATATTTTAGACTGAATTTTATTCACCAAATGAATTTATAAATAAGTCTTCAATATTTTGTGGACAGCGAATTGGTTTTCCAGTAGCAATATCAATAAAAACCAGAGTTACTTTTCCAATATTGAGCAATTGGTCGGTTTCGTTTTTAATTTCGTAATGAAACGTGATACGGGTGGTAGGTTTTTCGGTAATACTGGTAATGACTGATAAGAGGTTATCGTATTTTGCTGGTTTAAAATATTTGATTTCAAAATGTAAAACTGGTAAACCGATGCCTTGTTTTTCCATGTCGCTGTAGGCAACTCCAAGATTGCGAAGTAATTCAACACGGCCTACCTCATAATACAAAGCGTAGTTGCCATAATATACATAGCCTAGCTGGTCTGTTTCACCGTATCGAACCCTTATTTTTTCCTCATGCCTTAACATACGGCAAAGTAAGTAAACCTAAACCAAAGCCCAAGGTCAAATTTTTATGCCAGTAACTAAAACTGGTAAGAAAGCCAAACGGCGTTGAGCAATTGTGGTTTGATAAATGATGAACTTGAGGAACTTGATTTGCCATCGAATTTTTCGGTTGAACTATTGCCAATTGTGAAAAGAGCAGATTTGTTTTCGGTGGCAGTAATGCTAAATCCGGCTGAAATAGCCGACTCAACCCCACTAGCTATTTTTTTTGTAGCCTTGTATTTTAAACCTCCAACTAACGACAATCCGAAGCCCAGTGAAGCGGAAGTTGAATTAGATCTTGAAATACTTGATAATTGATTGGTTCCATTAAAGGTTGGGCTAATGGATTTGTTGTTATTGGTGCCAAAATTTACGTTTTAAAGCAATGTGTGATAGAAAAATAAATCTTTGGTTTCAAATTCGTCAAGTTTGTGATAGGTCTCACGGCCAAATGAAAAGCTTATGAATCCCGAGTTACTTTTATTGGTTTTAAAATCGTCGGGAATACCGTCATTCGTGTTGCCAATAAAATTAGGGTTTTGAGAATTGCTTCGCCATTCAAAAGCATAGTTTCGGCGTTTTAGTTCCAAAGTGTCTTTAGATGGTTTACGCTCAAGAAAACTAATATTTCCTTATTGATTAAAGTTTCTAAGGTCGATTCCAATTTCTTTTCCTTGGAGTTTTCTTTGTGCATTAAGCTCGGTTAAGCTTAAAAATAGAATACGTGCGGTAGTGAGGAATTTTTTCATTCATGCAATTTTACAAATTTTGTGCCAGAATTAGAATGTTATTTGCCTTTATAGTTAATATTTTGATTTTAAAGTGATTCGTAAAATGAGTAAAAACAAAAACCACCCGAAAAGCAAGAATTATTAAACTTGCTTACGGGTGGCTGTACAAAAACGATCAAAACAATCTTTCTTATTCTGTAATTTTAAAGGTTACAGAGTAAACATTTGCGCTTCCTGAATTAACATTAGGCATACTCGGACCGCGACTTCCTCCAGTTTTAAAGGATTCGGAGAATAATGCTGCGAAAGGATTTGAATCTTTTTCGCCACGGGATGATTCGCCTCTGGTTTTAATGATACTTGATAAATCTAATGGCTTTTCGGTGGCGATAAGCTTAAATACCTCGTTACCAGTTGGTGGATAGAAAACTATAATATCATCATCGCCTAATATCAAATTTTCTCCTGGTTTTACTTGGTATTCAATGGGCATTCGACCTGTATTTGCGTTGGGGACAACCAAATTAATTACGTTATCAGGTTGAATATCGATAATCGAGAAATACAGAAGCTTATTGCTATTATTGGTTATTTTAATTTTATAAGCTTCACCTGCCTTAAAGGTCATTATTCCGCTCGAATCGACTTTTGACTGAATATCTCCTCTTGATTTTTCTTTTGTTTTACCACCTTCTTCAACGGTTTCAATTGGGATAAATTCAAATTTGACATCCATTTTGCTGTCTGTAATATCTAAACCTCGGATATAAGCAGCCTGGCTGTAGGATTTTACTTTTTCAACCACAGTTTCGGTTGTTTTTGCAAAATCAGCGTTCACCGGCTCGTCTAATATTATCATGTCGTTTGACGAGGTAAGTTTTATTTGACTTCCTCGACTGTATTTGTTGCCTTCATCAACAATTAAATCTTGGCCTGATTTTACAATTTTAACGAAAGGATATTTAGTGAATTCGGCAAGTAGTGCTGATTTTAAGGAAGCATTTGAAACATCCATTCTAACTTTTACTTCGATATTACCGTAATTTTTTTCGGTAACAAAAATCCAAGAATTTAATGCTAAATCTTTTTCTAAGCCTGCATCTAAAGTTACCTCAGCGCTGGTGAGTGTTGATGAAGTAATGATGCCTGTAGCTTTTGCTTTGGCTTTGGAAATATCACGGGTATCGATCTCATAAAAGGCCACTTTTGTATTGGTAAACAAACCTAAAAGTTCACCACCATTTAAAGTAACAGTTTTAGTGGTTTTCCATTTTTCAACTTTAAAGTATTCAAGTTTTCCTGTAATTTTTCCACCAAGAATTACATTGCGTAAATCGCCTTCTGCTTGAGGGGTTTGACGGGGAGCGTAGCTACTCATATCTACCCTAATCTTGTCGAAAATTCCGCCATAAGTAGAATTTTTATCGGCATTACTGAATACACGGCTAAAAGCGTAGCTTAAAGAACCAACGCCTTTGCCTTTTTCATCTTCCGTTTCGTAATTTAGTTCGTGGGGACTGGCGCCAAAAAAACATACTAGGGCGGCCATTTTTTCGGAACTTGCCGGATTGGAAGTGATTTTATTATTATCCGCTTTTTTGTTTTTAACTGTTTCAGAATAGCCTTCTGGAGCACAAGGTTCTTTAGATCCGCGGTGTTTTTTAACATCTTCGGGACCTCGGGTTCCTGTACCTGAGTGGCAGGCATCCAAAACTACCAACACATTTCCTTTAGGACCGATTTTAACCCTAAGTTCATCCATTTTGGCTCCCAATTCTTCATCGCGAATATGATTTTGACCGGTATAAACTCCTGCTTGGTAACGCATTTTTGCATTGTATGAAACCAAAGCTTCGTCGTATCCGTCAATCTCGTCGCCATTATCATCCATCAATTGTTGACCATGACCTGAGTAATGGAAAACAGCTATACCGTCTTTGGTAGATTTATCAATTAACTGAGTTTTAATTGCATTTAAAATACCATCGCGGGTAGCTTGTGCATCTCGCAAAACAAGGATATCTTTTTCAGAAAAACCTTGTTTTATCAAAGCAGCTTTTATGAGTGGAATATCATTTTCTGAACTGATACTGCTCCAACCGGTGCCTGGTTCATATTCTCCAATGGCGACAATTAAGGCTACTTTACTTTGAGCTTGAGCTAAAATCACAAGACAAATGGTGGCGATAGTTAATATCAACTTTTTCATATTTGTGTTTATATTTGATGTTAAAACCAAAGGATTTTTTTTTGTGTTTATTATAGACCTAGTAATAAATAGTTGATTTACTTATGGAGCTTTCGCCTGATAGGTACTGTCTGTATAGTTGCGCTTCGGCACTTGGATTAGCTGCATCAACAATGTAGTAATCAAAAACTCCACTTAAACTGCTCAATCGAATAGCTGCACCTAAAGAGCTTAAAGTTAATACTTTCCACATATTTGGACTGTTTTCTTTGTAAATTCCTCCACATAAAACATAGTAAGTTTTAGCCATAGCCTCACCTCGTTTGTTGGTAAATTTCTTTTCCTTGTTATACTGATATTGGTTGGTTCCGTCGTTGTAATCAAATGCTACTTGTCCATAAGTTGAATTAAGCGTAACACCGGGAATTTGAGTTAAAACATAACTTGCGATGGCTTCTAATTCGTTCTTTTTTAATTCGGTTGCTGTAAAACTTATATTTTCGGTAGCTCCCTGTGGTGACTTAATTACTAAGTTTACTTTTCCGTTTGGAGCAATTTTTTCAAATTCGCCTAAAACCTCTTCTATGTTTCGAACATCGATTCCATTTACCTTTGTAATAAAATAGCCTATTTTATTACCCATAACATTAGCTGCATTGCTACCAGGAATGACTCCATAAATTTTAGCAGCTTCATCTTGTAGGTAGTAGTTTTGATCTTCAACCTTATAGGCTTGTGCAACTTCAATGCCTAAGTATGCGCGCTTAACTCGGCCATTGTTATTTAATACCTCATTAATTAAACGTTCGGTTAATTTAGGTTCTAATGAAAAGTTGATTTGTTGTTGTAACATTTGAGATCCATCAGGTGCAGTAGCAAAAGCAATTTGAGAGTTAATACCAACCACTTCGCCTTTTTCATTTACTAATGGTCCACCGCTATTACCCCAAATTAATGTGGCTGTATGTTGTAAAAAACCAAATTTACCAGTTAGGCCACCACGAGCGCGATTTTTTGCGCTGATAATTCCATCGGTTACGGAGTAAGGATAAGTTCCTAATGGGTTGCCAATTGCATATACTTTGTCGCCAACATTTGGTTCGGTTTTTGTGAAATCAATAATATCAATTTCAGAACCTGGAGGGGTTACGAATTCAAGTACTGCCATGTCGTAAAAATTATCACCACCCAATACTTTTACTTCGTATTTGCTTTGATTGATGGTGTAAACAAAAATGCTTCCGGCTTCATTGGATGCAGATTCTATTACGTGTGCATTGGTAATTACATAGAGTTTGCCATTGCGCTTGATAATAAATCCAGAACCACTGCCTTTTGCATTGGTAAGATCGAGTGCCTTTTTGTAGGCTTCTTCCGATACGGAACCGCGCATACCTAGTGTCATTTTCCCATAAGGTTCGGTTTGATAAACGGCTACAGTTACTACCGCGCCTAAACATTTGTCTAATACTGTTGCTGCCGATTGGGCAATGCTTGAAGCTACTAAAAACAGTAAAGCTGTGATTGTTAAAATTGATCGTTTCATGTGTTTTGTTTTTGTTTTGTTCTAGGTAATACTATTTAATGCATTAAGGTAAATGATAATTAATATAATCGAAAGTGTAAGGGCATATTAAAGTAAACAGGTACCGGCTTTCCTTGGCTCATTCCCGGTGTCCAATTCGGCATATTTTCAATCACTTCAATCGATGAGCGTTCACATCCATAGCCAAGTGTTTCTTTACTTATGATAAAGGCATCGTAAATTATTCCATCCTTTCGAACGGTAAATTTAACATTTATTTTACCTTCAACACCTCTGTTTTTAGCTTCTTCGGGATAATCTAAATTATTAGCAACATATTGCAGCATAGCCGATTGCCCTCCAGGAAATTCAGGCAAAATTTCTGCACCAGTATTAGATGAATCCTTTGAGTGATTGGTATCGGCAATTTCTAATAGGGAGCTGTCTTTTGAAGTGTAAAAATATTTAAAATCGCTAATCCGTCTCGTTTTTTTGTAATTTCCTTGCAAAATAATGTTACCAGATAGGTCGTAATAAGTGCAAAGTCCTTCATACTCTCCCTTAAACACTCCAACTTCCTTACGTTTTTGTCCATTTGGGAAATAACTTATATAATTGAATTCTACATCTTCGTTGAAATATTTTAAATGGGAAAGGATGCCTTGATCATTGAAATAAAGCCAGTTGCCATCTTTCTTGCCTTTATTAAACCGTCCTTCGTTTAGTTTAATACCCTTGCTGCCAAATTCTGTTTGAAACGTATAGTTAGGCTGCTCTTTTGAATAAATGATGGTGGCTTTAATATTTTTTTTTTCTTTAAAACGGATGGTTTTCAGGATGGAGTCGTTTTGCTCAGTTTCCGTCATTTCATAAAGGGCCTTGCGTTTTTCGGTTTCTTGAAAACGTGCATCGAGGTAACTAATTTTTGATTGACCATAAAGTGAATTAACCAAACTGGTTAAAAAAAGCAGAAGAATTAGTTTATTCATTGACACAGGTTCCTAGACTAGTTGCGAAAGTATTAAAAAGAAAATAATAATTGAACTAAGTTTGAATTCTTTTTCAAGATGATAAAAAATATGTATTTAAAGTCGGCAGAGGCGCTATCTCTGCTTTTGGAAATCATTCAAAACAAGGTGATATTATGCGATACAAATACCTATTTGCACTGTTATTCAAAGTTGAATATTGATGAGACAACCTCGGTTATTATTTTTGAAGGAGGCGAACAAAAAAAAACTTTACAATCACTTGAGCTTGTGCTACAAAACCTTACGAAATTAAATTGTGACCGAAAGACGTGTTTAATTAATTTAGGAGGTGGAGTTGTTACAGATTTAGGAGGATTTGCAGCTTCGGTTTATAAACGTGGAATTGACTTTGTTAATGTTCCAACAACCTTAATGGCCATGGTTGATGCCGCGAATGGAGGAAAGACCGGCATTAATTTTATGGGGAATAAAAATTACTTGGGAACATTTACGAGTGCGCAATCGGTATTTATTTGGCCGGGTTTTATGGAGTCATTAGATAGACTAGAACTTTTATCTGGTTATGCAGAAATGCTTAAACACGGCTTGATTGCTGACCCATCTTATTTTAAAGAACTGGCCAATTTGAATTTAAAAGGCCATTCGTGTTTCGAAATTGACTGGTTACCTTTAATAAAGAAATCTTTAGAAATAAAGTCTGCAATAACTCTTCTTGATTTTGAAGAAAAAGCAGAACGCAAATTCCTTAATTTTGGGCATACTATTGGTCATGCTTTGGAGAGTTATTTTATGGAAAAGCATTTAACCCATGGTCATTTTGTAGCTTCTGGAATGATTTGTGAAGCTTGGCTAAGCAAAGTTTTAGGAGAGTTGTCGGCAATTCAATTTGATGAAATTGTTAAAACCCTAGACCGATTTTATGATCGAATACAACTTTCGGAAATGCAAATAATTGAGATTGCCGAATTAGTTATAATGGATAAAAAAAGCACTAACAACACAATTCAATGTGTGTTTTTAAAACAAATTGGTGAAGCCGTATTTGATAAACCAATAACTAACAAGGATGTTATTGAAAGTTTAAACTTTTATTGTTCGAATTAATGCGTCTAGATTACAGTTCTGTAAAATTTGACATTGACTTGGAATTGCCATCATCCAAGAGCATTCATAACCGGGTGCTGGTTTTAAATAATTTGTATGATTTAGGCTTAAATATTGGTCATCCCTCTCAATCGGAGGATAGTCAATTAATGCAGAAATTACTTAAAAGTGAAGCTAATGTCTTATTCTGTGATAACGCAGGAACCGTTTTTCGTTTTCTGACTGCATATTTGTGTGTAGGTAGTAGAACCGTAGAATTAACAGGTAGTGAGCGCATGTGCAAACGTCCCATTGGCGATTTAGTTGCTGCTTTAAAAAGTTTAGGGGCACAAATCGAATACATAAACAAAACAGGATTTCCACCTTTGGTGATACAGGCAGGATTGAGAAAAGGTGGACATGTAAAAGTAAACGGTAATTTAAGCAGTCAGTTTATTTCTGCATTAATATTAATTGGTCCAAAACTACAAGGTGGTCTTACTATTGAATTGGAGGGTAAAATTTCTTCACGGCCTTACATTGATATGAGTGTAAATTTAATGAAATCGCTTGGATTTAAATTAGAGTTTAGGGGTAATTTTATTTATTGCGAAACGGATAGAACCGAATTGGTTGAAAAGGATTTTAATATAGAAGCAGACTGGTCTGCGGTTGCTTTTTGGATTCAAATAGTAGCTTTTTCGAAGCGTGGACGAGTATTTATAAATCGTTTGAGAAAGGAAAGTGTTCAAGGCGATTGTGTTTTAATGAATTGGGCCGGAAGCTTAGGGGTAAAGGCTAGTTATGAGGCGAATGGGATTGTTTTAGAAAAATCAAAAGTGCCAATAGTAAATAATACAGAATGGAACTTTGTAAATTACCCTGATTTGGCTCCTTCGATAGTGGTTTTGCTTTCGGTTTTTAAGCGAAAGGCTTTTTTTAAAGGCTTAGAATCTTTGCAAATTAAGGAAAGTGACAGAACGGCTGCACTGGCAAATGAGTTAAAAAAATGCAAAGTGATATTTAAAGAGTTTGAACAGGGGTGGTTATTGGATGCTAGCAATTTCGAGTTGGAGCCGGAAACTATCTTTGAGACCTATTCTGATCATCGCATGGCTATGGCACTTGCTCCGCTATCGTTACTAAAACCTATTCATATAAGTAATTCGGAGGTAGTTGGAAAATCTTATCCTAGATTTTGGAGCGATTTAGAAAGTGTAAAATATTAGGAGCATTTTTTCTTAGTTTAACGTCTAATAAAAAATATACCTAATTATCTAAAATTGATTTAGAATATGAAGGATTGAACTTTACGGAAGCGAAAGGGATCGAAATGAAAATCCTTTTTGTGAGGTCACGAGCAAAAAGATTGTAATAAAGAGACCGACCCGCAGGGATTCGCCCAAAAAAAATCCTGCATATATTATAAATTAGGGTTTTGAGTTTGGGAAAATGAGTGTTTCGTCAAATTTAGTATTGTTTGTTAGTCGCTTATAATCACCAAAAAAAAATTGCACCTTTGCGATTAATATGAAGTTAAAATTATTCATTTATGCTCTTTTAGGTTTTGCATCCTTTCAGTTGAATGCTCAAGAAGGGCCTTTGCGTATTGCAAAATTAAAGTATGCAGGAGGCGGGGATTGGTATGCTGCACGTACGGCTTTACCCAATTTGATAAATTTTTGCAATAAACAATTGGGCACTTCGATAGATGCTCAGGATGCGATTGTTGAGCCGGCTAGCAAAGAAATATTTAATTATCCTTATGTGTTTATGACCGGTCATGGAACGTTTTTATTTAACGAATTAGAAGCAGATAATATGCGAAACTATTTGATGGGTGGAGGTTTTTTGCACATAGATGATAATTATGGATTAGATCCACATGTTCGTCCGCAGCTTAAAAAGGTTTTTCCGGAGTTAGATTTGGTTGAATTACCTTTTAATCATCCAATATTTCATCAAAAGTTTGATTTTGCTAATGGCTTGCCGAAAATCCACGAACACGATTCCAAGCCGGCGCAAGCATTTGGTTTGTTGTACAAAGGGCGTCTGGTTTGTTTGTACACCTACGAATGTGATCTAGGCAATGGTTGGGAGGATTCGGGCGTGCATGGAGACAGCGAAGAAAATAGACAAAAAGCTTTAAAGATGGGCGCGAATATTATTCAATACGTATTTAGTCATTAACAATGCCCGATTCCAGTCGATATTATTTTATCATCAATCCAATTTCAGGGGGACGTTCAAAAAAGGCAGCGGTAGAAAGCCTTGTTGGAATAATGAATGAAAGCCAGCAAGATTATGGTGTTGGATGGTGGGAAACTGGTGTTTCTGTTTCAGATCTTGTAAAAGGGGGTATTGCAAAAGGGTATAATACTTTTGTTGCCGTTGGGGGGGATGGAACTATAAATCAAGTGGCTAAGGAATTGGTTAATACAGAATATAATTTAGGGATAATTCCTTTTGGTTCGGGAAATGGTTTTGCACGTCATTTGGGGATAAAAGGCCATATTTACGAGCAACTTCAAAGCTTGTTGAAAAATAATGTAAAAGTTATAGATACTGGTTTTTGTAATGGTCAGTTTTTTATAAATGTTGCCGGCATTGGATTTGATGCGCATGTAAGTAAGATATTTGCCAAAACTGAAGGTCGAGGAATCGTTAATTATGCCAAGGTTTCTTTGAAGGAAGCGCGTTTGTATCCTGAACAAAAATTCGAGTTAACCATTGACGGTAAAAAAACAGAAGAAACGGCTTTTTTAATAAGCATTGCAAATGGTTCTCAATGGGGCAATGAATTTTATATTGCACCGGATGCAGAGCTAAATGACGGTCAGTTGCGTTGTTGTTTATTGAAGAAACCGCCTTTGATAGCTATTCCTGGATTGATTCGTCGGTTTTTAACCGGCGGTATTGCAGAAAGCAAGTATTACAAGAATATTGCATTTAAACATTTGACGATAAAACGTGTTGCAGCAGGGCCTGTTCATTTGGATGGTGAGCCTATTGAATTAGAGGATTGTTTAGAATTTGAAGTAGCAAAAGCATCCTTAAAAGTAATTGCGACTTAAAGGGTGTTTTATTTACAATCGAGAATCGTTTTTTCTATGATATCAGCTGCTTCATTTATTTCTGATTCATTAATGGTTAAAGGTGGTGCAAAGCGAATGATATGATCGTGGGTTTGTTTTGCTAATAAGCCGTTATCTTTTAAGGCTAAACAAACATCCCAGGCTGTTTTATTATCGCCAAAAGGTTTAATAACCACGGCATTAAATAAGCCTCTACCTCTAATTGTTTCGATAATAGGTGACTGAATTTCAAGAAGTCGTTTTCTAAATATTTCACCCATATTAGCCGAGTTTTCAGATAGTTTTTCATCGCGAATAACTTCAAGTGCGGCAATAGCCACCTTACATGCTAAAGGATTGCCACCAAAGGTTGAACCGTGCTGACCGGGTTTGATTGTAAGCATAATTTCATCTCGGCATAAAACGGCAGAAACTGGAAGCACGCCACCACCTAAAGCTTTGCCGAGGATTAAGATGTCGGGTTTAACATTTTCATAATCGCAGGCAAGTAATTTGCCGGTTCGCCCCAAGCCGGTTTGAACTTCGTCGGCAATAAAGAGGACATTATTTTTATTACATAGTTCAGAAACATTTTTCAAGTAACCTTCATCCGGAATAATTACACCGGCCTCACCTTGAATCGGTTCCAACATTATTCCTGCTACATTTTTATCTTCAAGAGCTTTTTCAAGAGCAGGGATATCATTGTAAGGAATTGTTTCAAAACCCGGCATAAATGGACCGAAATTTGAGTAACTGCTAGGGTCTGTTGAACTAGAAATTGCGGCTAGAGTTCTGCCCCAAAAATTTCCTTCAACAAATAGAATTTTTGCTTTATTGGGAGCAACACCTTTAACTTCGTATGCCCAGCGACGGCAAAGTTTTAAGGCAGTTTCACCACCTTCGACACCCGTATTCATAGGTAAAACTTTGTCGTAACCAAAATAGTTGGTAATAAATTGTTCGTATTCTCCAAGAATTGTGTTGTGAAAAGCCCGGGAGGTGAGTGTGAGTTTTCGGGCCTGATCAGTTAAAGCATTAATGATTTTAGGATGGCAATGGCCTTGATTTACAGCGCTATAGGCAGATAGAAAGTCGAAATACTTAATCTTATCCGTATCCCACATATAGATGCCGTTGGCATGATCAATAACAACCGGAATTGGATGATAATTGTGTGCACCATATTTTAATTCAAGTTCAATTGAGGGATGTGTTTGTTTGGCCATCATGCGGCAAAATTACATTAAACCTTTTGAAGAATTATTTTATTAACTTTGTTAAATCCGAATAAAGACAAAGATATTCCTATTCTTTCTGCTTTTTGGCAGTTTGTTTTCCTTTGCTCAAAACAAGCAGCAGAAGGTTTTAAAATCATTTAATTTTAAATTATACTACACTCAGGGTGGCGAGGAGATGGCATATCGAATTTTAACTGAGGCTGAAATTGATTTAGAAACGATGGAGAATTTTTTGGGAACTCGCTTGGTTGAACAAATTGATATTTTTTTAACAGAACAGTTTGTTGAGCAACAAAAGGCGGGACCACAAAAAAACGGGTATATCTTTTTAGATAATTCATCTATTTATCTAACTTATTTCGGGCAAACGCCACAAATATTGACTCAATTGAAAGAGCAACTTGCTGAAATATTGATAAACGGCATGTTATTTGGAAATACAATTCGTGAGCGCTTAAAAAATAACCGAGAAATTAATGTTCCAAATTGGTACGTGAAGGGATTGGCAAAATTTGTTGCCGGCGGATTGGCGCCTGAACTTGGATGGATGGCAGATTATTACGAAGGAAAACTTAAACTTAATCTTAATTTAACAGACAAAGGTGAGTTGTCGGAGTTTGGACATGCGATATTTATTTATGTATGTGATTCTTTCGGAGTAAATAAGCTTAGACAACTCTTATTTTATACCAAGTTGGCAGGAGAAACAAATTATGCATTTCAATTTGTTTTAAATAAAAGCCTAAACCAAGTTTTAGCCGATTGGTATAAAATTGGAAAAGAAAAATTTCTTAAAAACTATTTGGTTCGATTGCCTAATGATCCTGAGCCAATAGGTGAGATATTAAAAACAGCAGAAATCATAGAAATTAAGTTTGAGAAGGAGCAACACGGTTTAGATTTTTTGATAAGAACCATTTATGGTATAGAAATTTGGAATTATTCGATTGATACTAAAAAATCGAAACGTCTATTAAAATATATGATTGCTGGCAATCATTACAAATATTCATTTGTTCATAATTTAGACAACGTTTTTTTATCAATTAGCAACGGTGATTTTTCCAAAATTGTAGAAACTGAAAATGGAATTGTGATAAAAAATGTCAAGTTGCCATTTCGATATATTTATAGTTTGACAAATTCAGGTGGATCGGAATTCACGATTTTAGCACAGATGGAATATAAGACTGATATTTATAAAATTAATTTAAACCATCCGAATTCATGGGTAAACTTAACGAATAGTTTAGCAGAGGAAATTGATTTTGTTTTTTATAAAGACAGCATTTTGTATACTTCTACGTTTGAAAATAATAAATACTATATAAAGAATAGTCAAACTTCAAGTAATATATATCTTTCTGACGTACCCAATATTGAGTTGAATAATTACAAGGAAGGCTATTTGTCGTTTGTTCAAAAAAACAGTTTATCAAATTTTGGAATTATTGTAAATCCTGCAGATACTGCTGAATATTTTCAAGTTACCAATTACAATAGGCCCATACACCTTTACGAGTACAATCGAGAAACTAATGAGGTAATGGAGGCATTAAAATATGGTAAACAAAATTATATTGTTATCTCGGAAGCTTCAAAAGACAAGGTTATCTCTAGGTCGAATTCAATGATCAAAAGTCAAAATGATAGTTTAGAACTTTATAAAGATACCATTGATCGAGAAATTTTTACGTACAAATTTATCACAGGATTTGAGTATAAGCGAAATAAAATTATTCAATCTACCCCTGAGCAGAAATTAGAGATGAAGAAAGTTAATTTAAAGATAAAGCAATTAGAAGTTCCTGAAAATGAATTTAAGCCATCTTTTGTGAAGTTTGCATTTTCGAATAGTACGTTTAATTCACCGCTTTTTGCAAGTTTTTATCCCATAAATCAAGGTTTATATAATGGTCCAAATTTACTGATAGGTTGTGGAATAATAGATATTAAAAAAAGATACGTGTTTTCCGGAAATATCCGTCAGCCTTTAGCTGGCAGGGGAACCGATGTTGACTTTAGTGTAAAGTTACAAAGAAAATACTCTGTTGTTGGCTTAAATTTATTCAACTCTCTTTATCAAAAAGAAGTTTATAATCAGTTAAATAAGTATAAAATTGGTGAAGCTAGGGTTTATGTACACTTTGATCTTCATGCTCAAATTAATATTTTGTTACAAGGTGGTTATAGACAGGATGCCATGGTTCCACTTTCTGTAAGTATAGAAAATTTGCAAAAGAAAATAAAGTTATTGCAACAGCCGTTTATTATGGGAACTTACGATTGGAATATTTTTATGAAAAGCCGGTTGAATTATCAGCAAAAACTTCATACTGTGTTTTCAACGCAAATTTATAAGCCCATAGGTATTTTAGGATATAATTCTAATTTATCGTTTAAGGTTAAATATGATCAGTTACTTTTTAGACGTTTTCAAATTAGTACTCAAATTTATTATTATAGTTCTTTAGGAAGACAAAAAACGGTTTGGTTAATGGGGGGATTGACTAATTGGTTACGGCCGGAGTTTGGATCGGCTTCGGTTTTTAATGCTCAAAATATAATTATGTATTCGGCCATAACTGATTTTGCTGGTTTGCCATTTAACTATAAAGCAGGTACCTCGGCAGGGGTTTGTAAAATTGTTTTGAAAGTTCCAATCAATCCTTTGATATCGCAACAAAATTTCAATCAAAATGTACTAAAATATTTGTCCATTAGGGCTTCAAGCAACCTAGGGACAGCTTGGTTTGGCAAAAATCCATTTTCCATTAGTAATCCTGAAAATAAAGAAATAATTGAAACCGGAAGTGTGACTATTATAAATTATGTAGCAAAAAATCCACTTGTTTGGAGTTGGGTTACAGGGTTAAATACGCAACTTTTAGGCTATGAACTTGGATTTGATTATTCCGTTGGTTACAATGAAAGAGGTGTGATAGGCAAGTTTAGCTATTTAACGATAGGGAAAGAGTTTTGATTCTTTACCTGTTGAATTCCTTAAAAATTTCAAACTACTTTGTTTCTGATAATTAAATGGCAATTGTTTATTGATATAAATAGTTTTTCCTTGATTTATTGACAACGAAATTTCATACTATTAACCATTATTTGAAAACATAGAATTTTTAATTATTTTTTTACGAATTTCAACTTTTATCATAAATGTTACTTACAGATTGGTTTACACTGGTGAAATCAAATATTTCCAAAAACAGGAGCCTCAAAGCAATTGAAAAAAATAAAAATGTGTAATTGGTATTTCCTTTGAATATTAAAAAAAAGGATGAACACTGCAAAAGAAAGTGAACAAATACCTAAGATTATGCAGACTGTTAGAGGCTTATTAGTTCGCCATATTTCAGCATTTGACATACTATTTAACACAGTGCAATGAGCTAAAAAACCAGATTGATAAACAAGTCGAAGTAATCCAAATCTTCATTAAAAATGATATATGCAGTATCCAAAATGCGCGTAATTACAAAAGTGATATGGGTAAACAAACCATAAATGAAAAGTGAAATGAAAGGAGTAAACTTAAAAAAGTAAAACTTAGGTATTCATTAATCAAAAATATGTCTTTCGACTTGTGCATTATGACTTTTAAGCAAGAACACATTTCGGTTGATTTCCTTAGTTTTGCACCCACTATGTTAAAGCAACCCATTATAGAGTGTGTTCCTAATTTTAGCGAAGGACGTAATCCTGCAATAATTAAACACATTACTCAAGTTATAGAAGCAGTGGAAGGCGTTACCCTTTTGGATGTTGATGCAGGAAAGGCCACAAACAGAACGGTTGTAACTTTTGTAGGTCATCCAGAAGCCGTGATTGAAGCAGCTTTTCAGGCTATTGTTAAAGCAGGAGAGTTGATAGATATGAGTGAACATAAAGGCGAACATCCACGAATGGGAGCTACTGATGTTTGTCCGCTCATTCCAATTAGAGACATAACGATGGAAGAAACCGCTAAATACGCACAAAAATTAGCGGAAAGAGTAGGGAGGGAGACCAATATTCCGGTTTACTTATACGGTTATGCGCAGCCGAACACAAGTCGAAACGACTTATCGATAATTAGAGCCGGTGAATATGAAGGATTTTCGGAAAAGATTAAATTAGTCGAATGGAAGCCTGATTTTGGGCCATTAGTTTTTAATACAAAGAAAGGAGCAACTGTAATTGGAGCTCGTGACTTTTTGATTGCATATAATATTAATTTAAATACTAAAAGCACCCGAATTGCTAACCGGATAGCCTTTGATGTAAGAGAAGCAGGCCGAGTTAAGCGAATTGGAAATCCAATTTCGGGAGAAATTGCGCTTGATGAAAATGGAGAACCTATTCGAGTTCCGGGTAAATGTAAAGAAGTAAAAGCTATTGGTTGGTATATTAAGGAATATGGCATTGCACAAATTTCTGCCAATCTAACTAAATACAATGTTACTCCAGTTCATGTATTTTTTGATGAAGTAAATGAAAGTGCCATGAGCCGTGGGGTTAGGGTTACAGGAAGCGAGTTGGTGGGATTGGTTCCATTAAACGCAATGCTAGAAGCCGGTAAACATTATTTGGCTAAACAGGAACGCAGTTTTGGGGTATCAGAAAAGGAATTGATAGAAATAGCTATAAAATCATTAGGGCTTGATGAATTAGCTCCTTTCGACCCGGGTAAAAAAATAATAGAGTATCAAATGCGCAGCCATGCCCAAAAACTGGTTGACCTGAGTTGCAGCGACTTTGCTGATATAACTGCCAGTGAGAGTACGGCACCCGGTGGCGGATCAATTGCCGCCTATGCAGGAGCTTTGGGAGCAGCATTGGCCACCATGGTAGCCAATGTAAGTGCTAATAAAAAAGGTTGGGAAGACCGATGGGAATACTTTAGTAATGTGGCAGTAAAAGGGCAGGCAATAAAAAAAGAACTACTAAGATTGGTAGATGAAGATACTAATGCTTTTGCTGGAATTATGGAAGCGTTTAAATTGCCAAAAACCAATACCGAAGAAATTTCGCATCGCAAAGAAGCCATTGAAGCGGCTTCTTTGTACGCTACTCAAATTCCATTATTGACGATGAAAGTAGCCTATCAAATTTTAGAGATAGCCAAAGAGATGATAGAGAACGGAAATCAAAATACATTATCTGATGGGGCTGCTGGGGTATTGTGCAACAAAACGGCTGTGCAGGCGGCTTATTATAATGTGATGATAAATGCGAAAGGATTGAGCAATAAAACTCTGGCAAGGGAATTGGCAGAGGAAGCTAAATCAATATTATCAAAAAACACCCATGAGGCAGATACTTTGCTTGAAATAGTTGAGAAAGGAATTGGTTTTTAGGGCAGTGGGGGAGATTTGACAACTTTTTAAAAGTTGTCAAATCTAAAAGCTTTGCTAATCTTCTTGACAAAAGTAGGATTCCTTAAAACTAGCATTAAGTTTAGAAGTATCTTGATGAAACTGGATGAATTTATCTTTTGATCCAAACCATTCTAGCATTGTTGTTTCATTCAGTTTATGCGGCAAATTGTTAATAATTTTATAATATGAGCTCCATTTCCAATCTTTAAAATCATCGGTAAGCTTATCAAATTGAGGCTTTGAATGAATATAATAAACGAGTTTTCTTAAGAAGAGGGGATTGTCGATCAAGGCCCGTTTGAAAGGAGTTTGAAACAAAGTTCCAATTCGATTTTGTTGCTTATTGAAAGCCATAGCGTAGGATTGAAAAAATTTTCTAAAATGATGGCTAACAATTTCAGATGCGGGTTTGTTAGCTGGCAGATTTGACAACTTTCTAAAAGTTGTCAAATCTAAAAGCTTTGCTAATCTTCTTGACAAAAGTAGGATTCCTTAAAACTAGCATTAAGTTTAGAAGTATCTTGATGAAACTGGATGAATTTATCTTTTGATCCAAACCATTCTAGCATTGTTGTTTCATTCAGTTTATGCGGCAAATTGTTAATAATTTTATAATATGAGCTCCATTTCCAATCTTTAAAATCATCGGTAAGCTTATCAAATTGAGGCTTTGAATGAATATAATAAACGAGTTTTCTTAAGAAGAGGGGATTGTCGATCAAGGCCCGTTTGAAAGGAGTTTGAAACAAAGTTCCAATTCGATTTTGTTGCTTATTGAAAGCCATAGCGTAGGATTGAAAAAATTTTCTAAAATGATGGCTAACAATTTCAGATGCGGGTTTGTTAGCTGGCAGATTTGACAACTTTTTAAAAGTTGTCAAATCTTTTACTTTGACTAAAAAATTAAAATGATCACACGAAAGGGAAAAACAGTAAGTTTCCAATATTGGAAATAAATATTCTTCATATTTTTTTAAAAAATATTCATAATTCTGTGAATTCTTGTACAAGGGTTTTCTATCAACTGAACGATTATAAACATGATAAACATTGCCTTCTTCAAATTTTGTGTAATAATGTTCTAGAACTGCCATGGTCATTCTTTATTTGAAATATTGAATCAAATTTATAATATCAAATCAGCAATAAATTGAATAAAGTATTCCGCAATTGTTTTTAAATTCATGATATTATTGCTAACTGATAACATCACTGTTTACTAAAAATTCTTTTGCAATTAATGCTCCTCTGCCTGCTGTGTGGGACGCTTTAACAAACCCCCAACAAACCAAAAATATATGTTTGGCTGCGAAACGGTTTTCGACTGGAAAATTGGAAGTGAATTACTCTGAGAGGCACTTACGAAGGCAAAATCATGGTTTTTGTAAAGGGATTTATTCTTAATCTGGAACCTAATAAATGACTTACTTATTCAACCTTTGATCCAAATTCAACGATTGAAGATATTTCTGAAAATTATTTATTGGTCACCTACAATTTAGTGGAACTTGAAGGCAAAACGATACTTTCCGTTAGTCAAGGTGACTATGCTATAGTTGCTGATGGAGTTCTAAAATATTTAGACGCCTACAACGATGGACTTGGCTGGGATTAAATATTGGCCGCAATAAAGGAGATAGTTGAAAACATAAATTCTATGTAAATTTGAATTTAAAATAGATTACTTTATTTTCGAAACAGAATCACGTTTCAAAATTACAAATTGACCAAAATAACTTATTTGTTCCAAAACAACTATTTTAACTCATGAATAAACTCTATATTTCACTCATTTTTGGCATTATTGTCTTGATTTTTTGCTTAGGCTTTAAATGGCCTACTTCCGTTGATACTTATAATTTAACCAATGGGAAGCTTGTTTTTGATGATAAATGTACTGGTTGCCATGGAGCAAAAGGTGAAGGTAGTTTTGGACCCAATCTCACTGATAATTACTACATTCATGGAAACCACCTTCATAATGTGATACATATTATTAAACACGGAGATAAAAAAGGTATGACAGCTTTTGCACATCATTTGAGCCATCGCCAAATTCATGATGTAGCTCATTTTGTACTAAGTCTCAAAGGTTCCAATCCAACTGGAGCCAAAGCAGCTCAAGGCAAGTTGCATAAGTAGTTTATTCTTAGATTGAACAGTGTAATTACATTTCCCTTTGGAGTCGGAAAATCTTGATTTTGAAAAGTTAAAAAATTCACAAACATTTTATTTACCTCCAAGCCTTCCGCGGTATTGAAACTATATACCGTATGAAAACTTTTATAATTTTCTTAATTCTATCTGCAAATCTTTGTTCCTGTATATCAAAGTCTAAGTTTTCGGACAAAGCCTTGGAGTTTGAAAAAAGTGAATTAAGAAATAAAAAAATGACTTTAAAGATTCAGGAATTAAAACAATACAAAATTCAATTGCAGGATTCTTTAAGAAACAAAATGTAACTTTTAAAAAGGGCACACCATGAGCAGATTCGGATTATTTATAGTTATTATCGTATTAAGTGGTTGCATATCAATTGGTAAGTATAATGCTCTTGAACACAAACAAGACTCAATTAATGTTGTAAGAAAATCCATTAGAAAAGAACTTTCCTCTTTAGAAAAAGACATTAAACTCTTGCAGGATTCTATTTTAAAACTGAAAGAAACGTCGGTGTTGCAAAGCACCCAAATTGAAAAACGACTTTGGGCTAAAAATATAATTGTAAAACTAGATCCGGATGCCTTAAAAAAATTAAGTGTTCGTAATCAAGATTTTACCAATGATTTTTATTCTTCATGGATAAAAGATAAGAATCTAAAAGATACCAATTCCGCCAAAACTACCACTTGGATGAATTTTAAGGAAATTAAGCTTGTGTATTGGCTAAACAAGGCAAGATTAAACCCGAAAGTGTTTTGCATGACATATATATATCCTTTGTATTTGGAGGATAAAAATAATGTTTATATCGCAACATTAATGGATTATATGTTAACTATGAAGCCTTTGCCAGCGTTATTCCCTGATAAATCTCTCTATGAATCTGCCATTTGTCATGCCAAAACCACGGGTAATGCAGGTATTTACGGGCATCAAAGAATGGATGGTTGTAAATCGAAATTTGCCGGAGAATGCTGTTCTTACGGCCTTTCAGATCCTCTTGCAGTGGTTATTCAATTATTGGTTGATGAACATGTTACTTCCCTTGGTCATCGTTATATTTGTTTGGGCAATTACACCAAAATTGGAATTGCCTTTCAACCCCATAAAACATTTGGAACCAATGTGGTTTTAGATTTTGACTATTAATGTAAATTTTGTAAAATGAACTTATAAAAAATAACTAATTGTTTCTGACACAACTCTGGTTGGTTAAATTTATTCATTACCAGAAAACGATGTATGAATCTTTGAAATAAATTCTTTTATTATTGTAAAAACTGTTTTTATCGCTTGGTTCTTTGAAACTAAACGTTTGCAAAAGCTTGAACTATTGTATAATAAAGTATATCTTTATTTTATTGTCTTGTCTTTTACGAACACAGAACTTTTTTTCAGGACCTCATTTTACGTTATTTCGTCAACTGAATTACCACTTTTGTAAATTTTAATTAAAATAGACAACCTTTGAATATTAACTTCGTTATAAAATTAAGAACCTATAATAAATTTTTTATTTAAAAATTTGAATTTTGAAACCTAGTTTCAAAATTTACGAAATAAAAAATATTTTTAACCAAAGTCAAATTATATGAAAACTAAAATCTTTTTTATATTGATGTTTATGCTTGTTAAACACACAATCTTTGCCTGCCCTGTATGGCATATTGGTGATTTGTATGTTCTTGATGAATATGGGAACCAAGTTAATGCAAAAGTTTGGAAATATTACTCCAAAACTGATTCATTTAGGATGACTAAAGAATCATATTATCTAAGTTCAGATACCAATGCCTTTGAATTTTGGACCGGTAATTATCGAGGTGGTTATGGCAAAACTGATATTTTTATTCGAATTGAAGCAGAAGGCTACGCTGATGTCAGTATTAAATCCATTGAGTTTATCAAAATAGCAGAAAGGAGACGTTATCCAAAACTAGTTGTAGTGATGTATCCTAAAAAATTTATTAAGCATGGCGATAAGTTTGTTCAAATTTCGCAGATAGTTTATGGAAAACCTATTATTGTGAAGGATTCCTTAACATTGACAATGAAGGATTACCTTGAATTTATACCTAACAAATCCACAAGTAATTCATTGTTGATGGATAATTCGATAATGTCGGTAGAATCTTATCCAAATCCAGTAACTGATTTGATCATATTGAAGATAAATTCTCCAATCCTTGAGCCATATAAACTTAAATTGATGGATATTAATGGCAACATAGTGTCTGAAATTTTCTTAACTAATAATGAAACCAGATATGATTTAAGTTGGATTTCTAAAGGCTCATATTTTATTCAAGTTTTTGAACCAAATGGTAACCCAATTTATATTAAGAAGTTTATAAAATCTTAAAGACCAATTCATTTATAAAAGCCTATATTTATTAGGTTTTTGTCGCTTTTAATGCCGAATATTGCGGACATTGATTTAAAACAAATAAATTAGTTTAACTGCTTGTTAATAATACATTTGGTTAAAACAAAATTTTGAAGTTTGTTCAATACTTTCAACAAAAAACTCCATGAATTGTATTTCTGCCGAAGGCTTAGGAAAATCGTATAATGAAAAGTGGCTCTTTACCGATTTAACATTTGGTGTAAACCAAGGTGAAAAAGTTGCTTTAATTGGTAAGAATGGTGCAGGAAAAAGCACTTTACTTCGTCTGCTTTCAAAAACAGAACCTCCCGATAAAGGAGAAGTTGTTCACAACAGTGCTGTTAAAGTGGTATATCTGCCCCAAGAGCCTGAAATTGACCCTGATTTAACCGTTTGGCAGGTGATTTTTGACAATTCTAATCCAATGGCCAAATTGGTTATGGAATTTGAAAGAGCTCAACTTGAACCAGATTTCGATCATAATAAAATGGCTGAAATTATGGGTGAAATGGATAACCAAAAAGCTTGGGATTATGAAAGTGAAGTTCAAGAAACCCTTTCTAAACTTGGAATAACCAATTTTACTCAAAAAGCCGGCTCTTTAAGTGGAGGACAAAAACGAAGATTAGCCATTGCAGCAATGATACTGATGCAGCCGGATGTTTTTATTTTAGATGAACCTACCAATCACTTGGATATTGAAGCTATCGAATGGTTGGAAAATTTACTAAACGGTAAAAATGTTACACTTCTGCTTGTGAGTCATGATCGATATTTTATCGACCGCGTTTGCAATCGTATTATAGAACTTGAACCTTCTGGACTTCTAACCTACAAAGGAAATTACGCGTATTATTTAGAGAAAAAGTCCGAGCGAATGCAAGTTGCAGTTGTCGAACATCAAAAGGCCAAGCAATTAATGTTGAAGGAACTAGAATGGATGCGGCGTCAACCAAAGGCTAGAGGTACCAAAAGCAAATCGCGTATCGAGTCTTTTTACGAAGTTAAGGACAAGGCGAGCCAAAAAATTGACAATGCCAAACTAGAATTATCTATACGGGGAGCTCGACAAGGAAGCAAAATACTTGAACTGCATCATATAGAACATACTTTTGGTGGACAAAAACTTATTAATGATTTTACCCATATTTTTAAGAACAAGGAAAAAATTGGAGTTGTTGGTAAAAATGGTGCCGGAAAAAGTACACTTATTAATATTGCTTGCGAGCTTTTAAAGCCAACAAATGGTAGTGTTGTTGTGGGGCAAACTACAGTTTTTGGTTACTTTTCACAAAATAGTGCGCCTTTAAATCCTGAGAATCGCCTAATTGAAGAAGTCCGTGAAATTGCAGATCATGTAGAAATGGGTAATGGTAAGTCAATAACAGCAGTGCAGTTTTTAGAGCGATTTTTATTTCGACGTGAGCAGCATTACACACCTATTGGTAAATTAAGCGGAGGAGAAAAACGTAGGCTTCAACTTCTTAAAATTTTGATGACTGCGCCTAATTTTTTGATTTTAGATGAGCCTACCAATGATTTTGATATTGATACCTTGAATGTGTTAGAAGATTTTCTAGAAGCGTTTGAAGGAAATGTAATGGTAGTAAGTCATGATCGCTATTTTTTAGACAAAGTTTGTGACCATATTTTTGCATTTGAAGACGGTGGTTTTATCAAAGATTATCCTGGAAATTATACAGATTACCGTGAATGGGTTGCTACAAAAAAGAAACTTCCAACCGAACAGCCAAAAGGGCTTATTGAGTCCGTTAAAAAGAAAGAAGTTATAGTTGAAAAGCGAAAAATATCGTTTAAAGATAAACAAGAACTTGAAAAAATCGGCAATGAAATAGAGGTTTTGGAAGATTACAGAGCTCAATTGATTGATCAACTCAACGGTGGTGATTTACCTTTTAATGAAATATCAGTTGTTGCTAAGGAAATAGAATCCATAACAGCTGATTTAGAATTAAAAGAATTGAGATGGCTTGAGTTAAGTGAACTCGATAATTAATTCAACTTTAAGAACCATCACTTGTTATAATTCAATTGAATTAATCAAAGGATTCTAAAAACAAATTGAAAAAAATACTAGGTTTGCCAGATGAATAAATCATTAGGAATAGGAAGTAGGCTTAAACACAGCCAATACGGTGAAGGTATTTTGGCGCGAATCACACTCGAATATTATACCATAGCTTTTCATGGCCATGGTTTTAAAGAGATTCCGCACAATACTGAAGATTTAGAAATTATTGAAACCATAGAACCAGAAAATAATCAAGTAACCTTTGATGAAGTTGAAGATGCCTTAATTCGTATTGTAAAAAGATACATAGAACCTGAACAAAAAGTTGATTTAGGAAATAAATGGAAGGGGGGAACTCTTGTTTTAGAACCCTCCGATTCCAATCAATCCGTTAAGGAAATCCCAATTGAAACTTTTTTTCACAAAATAGTGATGGTTCGCGACCGCTTACGTGTCCTAGAACAAAATATCAATAGCCATAAAGTTCTTACTGACGAAGATAAAGTCAATTTACAACAATACATCACTCGAGTTTATGGCTCCTTAACTACATTTAATGTTCTATTCAAAAATGAATCCGATCATTTTAAAGGTGAAGGAGGAAAGGACTAACCTACTATTCTTGCTACTTAGCCAAAACATATTCCCAAATTTCCGGCTCTTTAGAACTTACTCGGATTAATATTTTGTCTTTAAAAAGGTCTTCTTTTGGAATAAAGAATGCATCGCGGTTGTAAAATTTTTCATGGAAGTCATAAAAAATCCGGTTTGTTTGGGTGTCGAGGCTCGCGTAAATAACTTCTCCAAAATAATGCAAATGCCAGATTTTTTTAAGTTTAACTGAAGCAAATATTAAGAATGCTGATACTAACAAAAGGATAAAGATCTGCTGAAACGATTTGTTGTCGTATGCTATTTCATTTTCTAAACGCTCCGTTAAGGATTTATGCCAGTAGTATTTATATAATTCATTCCATATTACTAGCATTGCAAAAATTAGTATAAAACCACCTAATGCCATTTTACTTCCCACCTGATACCAATCCGACATAATAAAAATGATTCCTGTAAGTAATACCAACCCGGAAAGTAAAAATCGCCAAATCAGTGGCAATTTTTCAATGGAATGCTCGTATGCTGTTAAATTTTCGACTTCTTCAATTGCATTTTTTTCTTGACGCATTTTTGCATACCAATGCATTCTGTTTTCCCTTACCGATTCTAAAATAGGTTGTTGGTTATTTGTAAATGAGTTACCTAAACGCAATCGCTCATCGTATGCTTGCTTAAGTTGGGGTGAACTCAAAATTTCATATGCTTTAATTAATGTTTTAAAGGTTTCGGCAACCTTAGGGTCAGGGTTTCGGTCGGGATGATAGCGCAAAGCCAATTGCCGAAATGCCTTTTTAATGGTAACAATATCCGAATATTCCGGAATTTGTAAAAATTGATAGAGATTTTCTGCAACCATTAACAGCTTTTAATTTTCTTTATGATACCTCAAGAGTTCAAAATTTTTATAATTTCAGCCGAATTACTCGGTTCAAACCATTTAACAGGTTTTAAAACTAAGTTCGCAATCCAACCAGGTTGAATAATTAAACGTCCAAACTGACTAGTCTTCTTATCTAAATTATATATGTATTTAGGTTGAACTTCTTTCGAAAGTTTGGCCATATCCAAAGCCACATTCCAAGCAGCATTTCTTGCCATTTTCATACTGAAATTAGCAATTTGTTCGTCATGATCCTTGCCAATTCGGTCGAGCCAACGCATAGGCAAACTGATTTTTTCAAGTTTAAGTTGAACTTCATCTACAAGGTCGCTAATGACTTTGTTTATAAGGTTAAAATCGTTTTGTAAATTATAAATTTTGCTTCCGGGACAAACTTCAGCCGCTGCAATTCCTAAATCTAGATTTACATGAGCATTAATTCCACAGAGTAAATGTTGAATAACGCTTATTGCGTCCTTAGATGCCTCGTTAAATGCCAACTGCCAAGATAGACTGGAGATTTTAGTATTTGTCCAAGAATCAAAAGCAACTAAATATCGGTTGGCAAATACAACAACCAATTGTTCCATTCTCCGATTGTCTTCGAATCGGTTGTTAATAATGGCCAACTTTACCGACTGAGTCATTCTAAGGTATAAAGAAGCAAAATATCCAAACCTTGCCTTTTGAAGTTCTGATCTTTTAACAATGGATTGGATGGATTCGATAACCTCGTCGAGTGAATTAACCATAGCGCTCAAAACTATGATAAATCATTTTGAATAAAAATGAATGATTTGGATTTTTTGAATTGAACTATTGTACTAAAATTTTACGAAAATAAACGTGTTGATCATTCAAGGTAACCTTCAAAAAATAAAATTGAGATGCCTGCGATTTTTGGCTCTTTATTTTATAAACTCCCTCTGTATCCCGAATGTCGAAACTCAAATTATCAATAGGTTTTGTTTGTAAATCTATTAAATCTATTCTTGAAATTTTTGAACATTCGGACTTTTGAAACCTAATCGTAAGATTTTGACTTGCCAGAAACGGATTTATATACAAACCATGGTTTTATCATCGGAGAGCATTTGATAGAAACTTTTAATAAAAAACTCGGCACGGTTATACAACATAAGCATTCCTTTATCCATGGTTTGAATTCCTGAAAGCATGCATTTACTCCAAACTACAGTATTTTTAAACGTTTTTAAATCAAAATTGAACTCCGAAAATTGGCCAAAAGAATCAATCATATAAAGTTCTCTTTGATATACATCCATAGCTCTACTGCGTTCTGATATAGTGTCTTTTACTGCTTCAAAGGATTATCCACAATTTGATGAACGCATTACACATGATCGTTAAATTTTACGTTTAAATAAATTGTGTTTGCAAATGATTCATTAATTAGAAAGCTATGTTCAACCCTTAAAGATTCAAAATTCTCAAATCCGCTTAAAGTTCTTTGAGGGCTTTACGTCGCGTATTCCTAAATTCTACGAACTGCCTAAATATTGTATGTTTTATTTACAGATTTAACTTTAAAATGACCGAATTTCGCCGCTGATTCCATCAAACAATTAATTATGTCTAGAAAATCTTTTCTTTTACTTGTTTTTTTACCTGTTGTAATATATGCTCAAATTCCTAAATCACTCTCAGCGTCCGAAATATTACTTCAACTAAAAAAACTCAAAACGGTTGGTTCTGTGCTTTATATTGCAGCACATCCCGACGATGAAAATACCCGATTAATCGCTTTTTTAGCAAATGAAAAATGTCTTAGAACCGGTTATTTATCTCTAACTCGAGGTGATGGAGGACAAAACTTAATTGGTCCTGAACAAGGTGTAGAATTAGGCATGATTAGAACCCAAGAACTTTTGGCAGCGCGAAGAATTGATGGGGGAGAGCAATTTTTTACGAGAGCTTTTGACTTTGGATATAGTAAAACTCCCGAAGAAACCTTTGAAATATGGAACCACGATTCAATCTTGTCGGATGTGGTTTGGGTGATACGAAATTTTAGACCAGAAATAATCATCACTCGTTTTGCCACGGATGGAAGCGGAGGACATGGACATCACACAGCTTCTGGTATTTTGGCTGAAGAAGCATTTGATGCTGCCGCAGATTCAACAAGATTTCCGGAGCAATTAAAATATGTAAACGTTTGGCAAACCCGTCGTTTATTTTACAATAGAACAGCTAGTTTTCGTGACCCAAAAGCTGATATGAGCAAATTTATAAAGTTGGAGGTTGGAGGTTACAATGTATTGCTTGGCAAAAGCTACGGCGAAATAGCTGCCGAAAGCCGAAGTATGCATAAAAGCCAAGGTTTTGGCAGTGCCAGACAAAGAGGCGAATATTTCGAATATTTTAAACCTATAAAAGGTGATACTTCTAATTTGAAAGATATTTTTGATCGCCTTAACTTTAGCTGGAATCAAGTGCCTGAAGGCAAATCTATAGGTAAATTGATTGATAAATGCATTTCTAAGTACAATATTAATAATCCTTCGGATTTGCAACCACTCTTAAGCAAAATTCATGATGAACTTATTTTTAAAAAATTAACAAAAACCTATTCTCATAAAATGGATATGGTTTATACATTATTAGCTAATTCAATGGGACTGGTAATTGATATTACCTCAAATTCGTCAACTATTTCTCCAGGTGTGCCTCATAAAATTACATTTTCTGCAGTTAATCGTTCTGGTAAATCATTGAAAATTGATAAAATATTATTTCCATCAAAATTTAGAGAGGGGGCAACTTCATTCTTCGACACTTCAGTGAAAGTAATGTTGAATCCCAATCAAATTTTTACATTTTCAACTTGGATAAATCTAACATTTCAAAGTAAGGATTTGAAAATATCTCAACCATATTGGCTTGAAAAAATGCCCGAAGGATTTTTTCAAGTAAATAATCAAAATAAAATTGGTGCTAGCGAAATTCATTTTCTTTCCTCGGCCTTGGTAACTGGTTATTTTAAAGATAATAGTTTATTTAGCAAAAATTACCCCATTCAATACCGTTGGGTAGATCCAGAAAAGGGAGAACTTTACAGACCTATGGTCATAACTCCGCCAGTTATCTTAAACATTCAAAATGAAGTTTATGCGTTTCCTGATGCAAAAACTAAAGAAATAAAAGTGATTGTTAAAGCGGGAAGGGATAGTTTAAAAGGAAACTTAAAATTGGATTTACCGTCTAACTGGAAAAGTGAACCATCTACAATTATATTTTCATTCATAAAAAAAGAAGAAGAACAAACTTTTATATTTTCCATTACACCACCAAACATGAACGGTGAAGCCAATTTAATAGCCATTGCTAAAATTGATGGTTCAAACCATAGCAAATCCATGCGGGAAATAAAATACGACCATATTCCAGTGCAAACTTGGTTTCCAGAAGCAGAGGCCAAACTTATACGCTTAGATATTGTAAAAACTAGAAAGCGAATCGGTTACATTCCTGGCCCAGGTGATGAGATTCAAACTTGCTTGGAACAAGTAGGTTATAACGTAATTACGATTACAGATGCCATGCTTCAAAATGACGATTTGAGCAGCTACGAAGCCATAATCACCGGAGTTAGGGCCTATAACACTAATCCACTTTTAACCACTTATAAACAAAAGCTAATGAATTATGTAAGTGTTGGAGGAAATCTGCTTGTGCAATACAATACCAATAGTTTTGCAGGGCCTTTTAAAGGTGACATGGGACCAAAACCTTTTAAACTAACCCGCGAACGGGTGACAGATGAAAGTGCAAAAGTTAATTTTGAACTACCAAACCACCCTGTTTTAAATACACCAAATAAAATTACTGATAAAGATTTTGAAGGATGGATTCAAGAACGCGGAATTTATTTTGCCGGAGATATTGATTCCACTTATCAATGTCCTTTAAGTATGAGCGATAAGGGAGAAAAACCCAATAAAGGCAGTTTGATAATTGCCAAGCATGGGCAAGGTAATTTCATATATACCGGATTGGTGTTTTTTAGAGAATTACCTGCCGGAGTTCCCGGTGCATATCGGCTATTGGTTAATATTATAGAACTTAGTCAAAAATAAAACCCTAAATCATAGAAATTAAGGATTGCCTTTGGTAAGATAAATATTGGCGAGTATGTTTTGATTTTTATCCTTTAATTGTCCAATAAATGAATTTCCGCTTTTAAAGGCATTGTTCATCTTTTTGTTCATTTCATCCCGAATAAATGGATGGGAAATGCTAAAATCAAAAACTAAAGTTGAATGAGCAGCTATAGCACTTAAGTAGCCGTCAAATTCAATTAGCTTACTATCCCAATTAGGAATTTCATCCCAAATACTGAAATAAACATATTTTGACGGTGGTTTTAGATGAAAAAGTTCGTGAAACTTTAATCCCGGTGAATAGTTGATAAAACAAAGCTTCTCAATCGCTTCCGAATTTTCACGAATCTTAGTCTCAATCTGCATGTTTATAAACGTATTTTGAGCAACGAATGCTTTTTGTTCGTTTAAACTAAAATTCTTATTGAGCCAAAATAATGTTATGAAACATCCAGCTAGACTCACAAAAAGACCTAAGTTTTTTATGCTCATTGGTTTTCTTTCTCTTACAACTTCAAAGAAACAAAAAGCCAGAACTGAACCTAAAGGTAGAAAATAGTGACCGTAAAATCTGCCGGATACCATTATATTATAAATGGTAAAAACAATTGCTAACAAGATGACTAGGAAATACGAAAACTTTAAGTTTTGTTTTAAGTAATAAATCAAAATAAGAATGCTCAAAGTAAGTAAGGGTACTTTTTTTACTAAGGACAAACCATGAGGAATAATATTTTTCAAAGGCGTGGTGTAATAAGTAAAGTTAAATATAAATGCATCTTGTACGAACTGATAAAATGCTCCTTGCCAAATCAACCAAAGTAAAATCAAAACGAGAGGCACTAGAAAAGCCATTTTTATTTTTACAATTCGAAGTAAATTGAATTCTCGTCGTTCCCTAAATTGATAAATAAGTAAAGGAAGTAAAGGCAAAATATCATTTTGTTGAGTAATAAATACAATACCAGTAATTAACGCGAGCCATTCTATTCGTTGCTGGGTGTAAAAACAGTAAAAGAAGATACAATACAAGTAAGCAGAAAACTCCCTTGTAAGACCGCCATATTCATAAAATGCAGGATTGCGCAGCCAAACTATAAGCAGACCTAAAATCAAAAGTCTCCAAATTTCATTCGAGCCAGAAATTATTCTGTTAAAAAGCAAAAGGCAAATTATTAAAAAAAATAGCCCAGAAATTAATACATCATAATCGCCAAAAATTTGAAAATCGAGAAATATTAAATATATAAATGGTGGTTTATGGTCAAATACATCGCGGTATGGGGCGAATTGGTCGCTTATTGAACGCCCTATAAACCTAAATATTTCTCTATCATTACCATCTGGAGCAAAGGCAGGTAATAGCCATAAAACACCTGCAAGCGTTAATAAAAAAAGTAGTACGTTTGTTGGCGAAAAAAGAGTTTTGTTCAATTGATTAGTAACTTAAAATTAAAATTAAAAAATTGGGCAAGTGGAAATTTTTCCAGCTTTAGCTTGTTTATAGTTGTTTTTCCGTTTATCACAATTCTTTTTACCATCCTTTCCCCTCATTTTGTTTCGGATAGCAGAATGCATTTACTCATTGCCCGCAATTTGTTAAATGGTTTAGGTCATACTTACCTTGAAGCGAACATTCAAGATATTTCACAAATAAAAGCGGTTTCTATTAATTTTTGGCCTCCCGGTTATAGTTTGTTATTAATTCCATTTTTGGCTTTGGGTCTAAATAGTCTGCTTATCATTACTCTCACTGACTGTTTGGCCATTTTATTAGTTTATTTTATTTGGTATGAAATTCTGAAAAATGTATTTAAAAAGAATTTTCCAACTCTTGTTTTAATTGTTTTCACTTCCTTTACATTTGGTTTCACACCCTTGGGGATGTATTATTCATTAGGAACAAATATTTGGGCCGTGATTTGGTTTAGTTTGGCCATATTTCAAATTATAAAAATTTATGACAATAGAATATCTTTAAACTGGGTTTCAATTTGCTCGCTTTACCTATTTGTTTTTTTATGTTCTTTTTTTAGATATTCATATTATCCAATTAGTCTGGTACTTTCCTTAAGTTTATTGGTTGTTTTTTATAAAACAATATTCTTCAAAAAGGCAGTTTTGAGTTTAATTATACCTTTGGTAATATTCGCATCCTTTTTGAGTTACCAAAAATTTCAAAGCAATAACCTCAACTATGTTGATACGTTTCATGAAAAAGATAATCAAACCATTTATTTAAAAAATCTTGAAAAGACAAGCGCCATTATTTCAAATTCATTTCTATATCCGATTAATTACAAATCAACAAATTTGATATCGAGTACTTTTTTGTTTTTGCAGGATTACAAAACATTAAATAAAAAACAAATTTTTAACACAAGTTTGAAGATCGCTTTTATTTTATGTCTTTCAGTCTTATTGGTTTTGGCGCTTATTAATGTTTATAAAAAGCTTTCACTCATTCCTAAACGATTTTTTATTCTTTTCTTGACTTTAATTGTTAGTCAAATTCTCTTTTTTGTAATGCTTTCCGTAAAATATCCTCCTGAAATTTTTCGAGGTGTAAATTCGGTGTCTAGTTGGACATATGTAGAAGAAGTTCGTTATTATAATGCTATAAATTTGATCATTATGGTATCTGGAATTTGGGCTTTAATAAGTTTTCGTAAACGATTAGCCTATATTTTACTCTTTTTAATAGCCTGCTTTAATTTTGTTAAATTTATTAAACAAAAATCAGAACTGTCACTAAATATAAATTCAAATATTGAAAAGAAAAGTTTTTGGATTTTAAAAAGTATTCCTAGTTCCATGGTATTGCCTAAGTCAGTATTTTATGAAAAGAAACTTGTTCAACGAAAATCAAATTATCATTTTGTTTCCGTTATGTATGCCGAAAAAGGAATTCCAACGTTGAAATATTTACCACCCGAAGATTTAAAAACGAACGAAGCGATTAATTTAATTTTTGCGATAGACCGCATAGAATCAGATGGGGGGGATTCAGTTTTTAAAAAGCTCATTCATAAAAATGAAGCACGGAAACTAGGAACAATGTTTAACAGAAAGGTTGACATTTGGAGTATTGAATTTAAACCAGGTCAACACTTAAATTTGTAATTTTTTGATTCAGAATACAACCTATATAATTATTCCCGCATTTAACGAAGATCCTAAGATTCTATATAATGTGGTATCTAAATTTGTTAAATATCAAGTTATTGTCATAGATGATGGAAGTGTAATTCCTGTCGAAGAACAATTTAAAAGTTTTGATTCATTGATAAATTTTACGATACTTCGCCTCAAAGAAAATGTTGGACAAGGTGGCGCACTTGAAGCCGGTGTTGAATTAGCTCTTGAGAAAGGAGGAGTAGTTTTTTGCACAGTTGATGGTGATGGTCAGCATGATATTAAAAGCTGCGAGGCAATTATAAATGAATTTTCGAAAAATGAATTTGATATTTTATTAGGTTCTCGATTTTTAGATGGAACTTCAAATGTGCCCTTTGTTAAAAAGATTTTCTTAAAAGGTGGAATCTGGATAAATTATTGGTATTCTGGACTTTTGCTTAAGGATGCTCATTGCGGTTTGCGGGTTTTTGGCAAGCAATATGCTTCAAAACTTAAATTTTTCAATAAAAGACATGCCCATGCCAGTGAAATTATATGGCTTATTAAAAAGCATCATTTTAAATACAAGGAATTTCCAGTTAAAATTATTTATAGTACCTATTCCATGAGTAAGGGACAGTCGGTATTTAATAGTTTTAATATTTTGAAAAATTTGATGAAACATAAATTTCTTATAAAAAAGATTAATTGAAATCAAACTACTTATGAAATTCTCAATTATCACTCCTGTTAAAAATGGCCAACCCTATATAGCAGAAACAATAGAGAGTGTTTTAAACCAACGCGGTGATTTTGATATTGAATATATTTTGGTTGACGGCGGTTCTTCGGATCATACCTTAGAAATTTGCAAGCACTACCAAATGCAAATTGAACAAAAAGTAAGAGGTATTTTTTGCAAAAATATTGAGGTAAGAATTATTCAACAAAGTGATGATTCAATGTTTGATGCATTAAGTAATGGCTTTAAGGTCGTAAGCGGGGACTTTATTGCTTATCTTAATTCTGATGATTTTTACCTTCCAAATGCATTTTCATGCGTTGCCGATGTGTTTTTTAAATTTTCAGATATTTTTTGGCTTACCGGTTTGCCGTCAAGATTTAATGAAAAGGGACAAATTATCCGAACCTATTTTCCTTTTAAATATAATACTCAACTTATTAGCAAAGGTTTTTATGGCAAAGCCTTGCCTTTTATACAGCAGGAATCTGTATTTTGGCGTTCAGATCTAATTAAAAACATAAACCTAGTTGAGCTGAAAAAGTATAAATTAGCTGGCGATTTTTACCTTTGGCATAGTTTTGCTTCAGAAGGATTTCAACTTTATATCCTCGAATCTGTTTTATCAGGTAATCGCATTCGACAAGGTCAGCTATCCGAAAATAGAATCAAATACTTCCAAGAGTTTGATTCTATAAAAAGTTCAAGCATGGTTATAGACCAATTTTTGGTAATAATCTACAAATTGATAGAAAAATTTATAGGAATCCCAGTTAAAAGAAAGTTTTCAAAAAAAAGGGTTTGTTTTAGAAAAGGTGGTTGGCAATTGCTTTAATTATGATTGCTCCTTTAAATTAAAAAATTAACGCATAATGTAAAGTTTACCAAATCCTTTTTTAAAGTAAGCATCGCCGGCAGATTCACTCATTTCAATATCCTTGCCATCAATTTTTGCGGTAACTTTATATAAATAGGTTCCATTAGCCAACTTATCTCCAAATTCGTCAGTGCCTAGCCATTCATACTTGGTAATATTGTTTCCGATATTTAGGGGACCTAAGTCATCAAGAGTAATTTCCTTAACAATGGTTCCAGTTATTGTAATGATAGTTATTTTAAAATAATCAGGCACTTTTTCACCCGTCAGCGTAAAAACAAATTTTGTTTTTGTTGTAAAGGGATTAGGATAAGGGTAAACATTGGTAATTGTAGCCTTAGAAATAATTTGAAATGCAATTTTGTAATCTTCATCTGATGATAAATTACCTTGCGCATCCATAACAGAAACGGCTAATTCGTAAATACCATCTTTTAGATTTTGAGGCATAAAAACTAATTTACTTTTTTGATTAGGTCCGTTTGAAGGAACAAAACTAAACGTGTCTGATAGCACATTAAGCAGAACAAAACTTGAACTTCCTGGATATTTAATTTTTACTTTAAAATAATTTGGGTCATCCATTAGTTGATACTTATTTTCATCAACGGCAGATATAGTGATTACTGGATTAGGTGAAACAATTTCCAAATTGGTTATATGTCTTCCATCAAAAACAACATCTAAAAATGGATTAAAATGATCTGTGCTTACAAAGTATGGAAATTCCCAAATATTGTTAAACAGATATTCCTCAGGTTGGGCCATTTCAGGATTTACAGAAACACGTAAAAGATGTTGCCCTTCTAAATTTTCAGTTAGAATTTGTTTATCGACAATGAAATTATCCGTAGGAACAAGGTTCTTGTAGTTCTTTATTTCCAACGTATCTACTACATTTAAAGCATTGGTACTAGTAATTAAAACCAAAACACTGTCCATAGCTGCCGTTGAAATATTGGAATATGCAACTTTTACTTTTAGTGTATCGCCAACATCCAATGTGTCTTTGTTTTGATATAATGATACCAAAGGATTTATTGTTCCTTCAGGTAAACCTTCAAACAAAACCGTCCAACGAGAAACTTCGGTAGGCGTTTTTCCAATACTGTCTTCAATATCAGCCTCAATTTTCAGATAAGGGAATAATGAGGCATCAACGCTACTCAAATCAGTTTCACGAACTTTAATATCTTTAAAAAGTAGTTGAGAATAACCAGAACCCGTTATTCCATATAAATTAAATTTAACCAAATCGTAAGCATTGTCAGCTACTTTCAGGGTCCGGTAAAAGGACTTCCATTGAGTAGCCGGACCTATTAATCCTGAGGACATTTGTCCTGAATCAGCCAAAATATTAAGCGTTGTATTAACAAAAATATACTGTTCATTGCCTGGCAAAGGGTTGGTTGGGTCTGATAATTTTTCTATAGCTTTTCCCGGAAGCATCCCTTTTTGCCCAACAAGTATATAAGGTTCTCCTTCTTTAACAGTATTAGCTTTTATGGCTCCAAATTTTGCAAGTTCATCAAAAACTGATTTTTCCCAATTTGGAATATTATGAGTTGGGCCTGTCATCACCATTAAGTTATAATCGGGTGGCAATTGTTTAAGTAAATAAACAAATGAGTCTCGGTCTGTTTTGCTATATGTATTAAAGAAATAAGAACAAGATTTTGAAACACCCGGTACTTCAAAATACTTTTTCAAATAGTTGGCAGGTGCCCCCCACCAAGGTGATTTAGCCGAGGTAACATTATATTTGGTATCAATACAAAAGCGTTCTTCGTTTTTAGGATTGATGGCAACAACCAAAATTCCACCAGTAGTTAAATATCCAAAATATAAAGGATAACCTTCATGCCAAATGGTTCGGTAGGTTGCAGATGATTTTTGACCGGAAGTTTCTATAATATAGGGAAGAGATTGGGTTGTGATAAATTCCAAGCGACGAACGGTATCATAAACCAATTGCTGTTTGGGTGTTTCGACAAATTTACTATAGTATCCCTGACTCCATCCTTGAGGACTTCCATTTATAACCGAAAAAGTTGAAACATCCCAATTACTGTTGACAGATCCATCATCTATTTTTACGCGCCAATAATAGTCTAAACTATCAGTTGCCAATAGATTGAAATTTGCTTTGGCAATGTATCCGGCAGAAATATTACCTGAATTTTTCTTAAATGGACTACTAAAATCAGGAACGGTATCTATTTCGAAAATGAAATTAAAATTGGATTTTACATAGACTAACGATTGCGCTATAAGTTCGACATTTGGATTACTTACGATTCCATTTTTTCTGGGAAAAAGAATTTGTGCATTTGAAGAACTAAAATAATGCTGTAATGTAGCTGTATTGTTAGATTCACCAAGGGGTAACTGTTCATTAATTGCATTGGCCGTATCAATAGAAATGTTAAACGTATTTAATCCGGTTAAATTAATACCTACAGTTTTTTTAATCCAATACACAAAGGTGTCTTTAGCAGCAAACGATTTTTTAATAACGGCTTTGTTCGAAATAGTTTTACCTCCAGGTAAGGTTTGAGCAATCTTAATTGTGAATGAATCGGAAGAATTCAAAGCCAAGTTTTCTAAGTAAAGTACAATGCCAAATGAATCTAACTCAGCGGTTGCTTTACGAGGTGTTATGTAACTTTTAGTAACATCAATGGCGAAGTCGGGCAACGTTGCATCAAAGATTTTTGCAGAGGGTTCGCCCATAAATAACATTTGACGGCATTGAGCACGGTTGTAATCATTAAAAGGATCCTGATAAGTTTCTATACTTTTTTTGATATTTCCGGCGAAAGAAACATGAGTACTGTCGGCTATATTTTGATGAAACAAAATAGCAAAATAATAGAGTTCAGATATATAACCAAAGGTTGTCCCGGCCATCCAACCAATTGCACCTTTATCTTTTGAAAACAAAAAATCTTCAGCAATGGAACCACCGTCAAATGTGTTGCCCAATCCACACCCATTAAAATAAAAGAACGGATACTTATCTATATTATTCAATTGGTAGGCGTCGCCTAAATCAATATCAGACGCTTGAGTAGAACCATGACCAAAGTAATCAATTAAAGCATAACCCGTATTAATTTCCTTTTGAATTTTTGATTTTAGAGATGAATCAACTGGGCTTGGATCTTGTTTGGTGATAAGTTTTCTGGAAGCCCCCCAACGGCCTCGGCTTATTATATTGTAATAGGTTTCGTGGTAATTAGAAAACTGTTCAACCTCCGTTGAATTGTTACCTCCAGCTAATTGAAGCACCTTTTTCTTCCAAGGTTGGTAACCATTGAGTTTTAAATCTGCGAGCTTATTGAGATAATTTGCAATTTGTTTGTTGTTGCTTGCAGGTACTCTTCCTGTAATTAGTAATGGATTTAATGCAGAACCATTAAAGCCGGTAACAAAAAAGTAATCGCTTGGTGGAATTCCATAGGTAGGAACTAAATCGAAATCCCTACTAACAGTGGCATTAAATCGTGAGTTAATATATTTTTGACCTTTGCCTAAAAGAAGTAAATATTTTAAGTTAGGCGTTGTAGTTATGGCAAATCTGCAAAAGTTTTTTAAAGCCATAGGATGTTTAAGGCCATAATAAAACTGATCGTAAATATCATTTACATAAACCAAAATAGGATTGAAGTTTCCGCCTAAAGGTGACGATAAATAATCTTTATAAGCATTTGCTCCAGAATCAAGCCGCTGATTAGAAATTATCAAATAATCATGACTGTTTAATAGGGTTATTTCTTTAAACTTAGTAGATTGAATAAAGCCTGCGTCTAAATTAATTACTTGGGTTTCATCAACAACGTAAATTAATTTATCTGAATTTAAGTTTGATAAATTACAGTATAATTCCCCTCCAATAACCTCAGCAATGGATTTTGTAAAGTTTGAAATATCATAAACTAATGGTTTAGACTTTCCAGTAGGGTACTTGGAAAATTTAACAAAATTATTTACAGAACTGTATCTGAATTTAAAACGTGATGAGTCATTTAAATTAAATAATCTAGGATATATGAGCTTTGAGTAAGCTAAAGAATGTATTGATTTTGCTAAGAGATAGGAGGAAAGTTTAAAGATGGTGGTAGTTTTTCCTATAAGTGAAGAATTGAGTGAATCTTGAAAAAGATAGCGCCCTAAACCACGCAATTTTTTAGAATTTATTAAGGTTCCTGAAGGGTCATAAGTTAATTGTAACCCATTGTTGTCGCCGTCCACGTCATAAGCAGTAGTATTATTAGCTCTGGTATGAGCTAGCATTTCAAGATATGGCTTTGGACCAGAAGTAAATAAGTGAGGTGTTAGAAACGAAACCTTGGTTCCATTGCCGTCTAATTGCAAGGCCCAGCCTTCACCTTCAGTATATTCCGTGTGAAAGCCTTCTGTAGAAAACCCAAGTCCGTCATATGCTTGACCTTTATTTTTGTTATTGTACCAAATTACTTGCTCATTAAAAAAATAAGGGTCGGCCTTTTTTCCTGAAAAATTATTATCACTATTAATATCAACCCGTCTTCCAAAAGCTGAAGTTGAAATAGTTAAAAAGTAAACCGAAGTATCTGAATAGAGACTCATAAACGAATGCGGTTGCTGTTTAGAAAATATATAAAGCGAAGAATCTAAAGTTCCGTTGTTAAAGGTTCCGTAAAACTCTATATAATCACCGGGATCAAATTTATTATCTGATTCATCAGAAATGATAATCGGCTGTTCTTTTCCGTGAATCCAAAGTTGTATATTTCTTGGATTTACACTCGTTACAGGAAATCCGGCACTTTGCAATTCACTATATGCAAGTCTGTAAATGCCTTCTTTTCCGATTTTTATTTTATAATAATCCTGATTAAAATTAATCCATTCATTCCCATAATTCTGAGCAAGAAGTATGGTGGAAAAAAGCAGGAAAAAGGAGAAGCTCAATAGTTTCTTCATTCTTTAATTTTTTTACAATTTTAGCATTTTATCTATGCAATTTAACAATTAGTTTTAATCAAACGTACTTAATTAGATATTGTTTACAAAAAATTCAAATTCGATTGAATTTAAAATCTAATTTTTGAAAGGAAACCTCATTAATGTGAAGTGCATTGTTATTTTTGCATTAATAATATTTAATAAAAATGCATAAGGTTGTTGAAAATGCCGAAGAGGCAATTAATGGAATCACAGATGGCATGACCATACTGTTGGGAGGATTTGGACTATGTGGAATCCCAGAGAATTGTATTACTGCTTTAGTAAAAAAACAGGTTAAAAATCTTACTTGTGTGAGCAATAATGCGGGTGTGGATGATTTCGGTATCGGACTTATGCTTCAGCAACGACAGGTAAAAAAAATGGTATCAAGCTATGTTGGCGAAAATGAAGAATTCGAACGTCAGATGCTCAGCGGTGAATTAGAAGTGGAATTGATTCCGCAAGGAACCTTAGCAACCCGTTGCTTGGCGGCAGGGTATGGCATGCCAGCTATCTTTACTCCCGCGGGCGTAGGTACAGAAGTTGCCATTGGAAAAGAATCGAGGGTTTTTAACAATAAAACGTATTTAATGGAATATGCTTTTGATGCAAATTACGCCATGGTAAAAGCTTGGAAAGGCGATACACATGGTAATTTGATATTCAGAGCGACATCGCGAAACTTCAATCCATTGATGGCTATGGCCGGAAAATTCACCATTGCTGAAGTTGAGCATTTGGTTCCTGCAGGTGAACTTGACCCTGATCAAATTCATACACCAGGTATTTATGTTAATTGTATATTTCAGGGTAAGGATTACGAAAAGCGAATAGAACAAAAAACGGTTCGTAAAAACTAAAATAATTCAAAGTTAAATTGATAATTAGGATAAAATGCTAGATAAAAATCAGATAGCCAAAATAATAGCGCGTGAGCTAAAAGATGGATTTTATGTAAATCTGGGAATTGGAATTCCAACTTTGGTCGCAAATTACATTCCTGAAGATATACAAGTTGTACTTCAATCAGAAAATGGTTTGCTTGGAATGGGGCCTTTCCCTTTTGAAGGTGACGAAGATGCCGATTTGATAAACGCAGGAAAACAAACAATTACGACCGTTGCAGGATCAGCATTTTTTGATTCTGCCATGAGTTTTGGAATGATTCGTTCAGGACGTGTTGATTTAACCGTATTAGGAGCTATGGAGGTAGCAGACAACGGAGATATTGCCAATTGGAAAATTCCCGGTAAAATGGTAAAAGGTATGGGTGGTGCCATGGATTTGGTTGCAAGTGCAAAAAATATTATAGTAGCTATGCAGCACGTAAACAAGGCAGGAGAGAGCAAGTTGTTGGCAAAATGTTCGTTGCCAATAACAGGTTTAGGTTGTGTTAAAAAAGTAGTGACCGAATTAGGTGTTTTTGATATCACCCATCGTGGATTTGAACTTAAAGAAATTGCCTATGGTGTTAGTATCGATGAAGTTAGGGCAAAAACAGAAGGAAGACTTACTGTAGAAGGTGAAATTCCAATAATATCGGTATAGAAAGTGCCAAATTATTTTGACTAAAAATCGAAATTAAAAATTCGATTTCTATTAAGGAGATTTAATTCTTTCTGAAATTAAATTTTGAAAGAAGAATTAGAATTTAGTAAGCCTTTTATGACTTATGAAGGTCGAACAAATTACTTAGGGCATGTTGAAAAAGTTCAGTGAGCGTACAAAATGAGGAAATAAGGTGAAGATGTGTTTTTGGCGCTTCGAGCCAGTGCACACGAAGTAGTGGATATACAATGAACTATTACTGCTTATACAAAATAAATAGTCCAATTTTAATTTTCTGGCCTGTGAATTATTATTTTATTATATCGGCATATACCATTGTAAATTTAATAGATAGTTTTGGGTTATTTATTAAGGGCAATTGGCATAACCTGCTATAATCGAATTATTTACAAATTAAACGTATGTTGATAGAGCAGCAAGGTAAATGGTCTTGCAGTTTTCTGTGGTATTTTAAGATTTAGTTTTTGATTATTATCCTGTTGTGTGATTTCCAATAGGCCCTAATTGAAAATTTTTAAACACCAATTTTAAGAGTAGTTTTAATTCTATGAAAAATACTCAAACAATATCGAATGACTTTTTTTTATGATTTAACCTTAATTGGTATTAAATCGTTGGTTGATTTTTTGTTTACAATGGTGTAAAGTCCAAAAAACAAAGCAGAAAAAAATAAGTCGCCAACTAATTGGTTTAGAAAAAAGTTGGAAGTTAACTCATGATTGTAAAATGCCAAACCTGCGAGATACGATTGCCCTAATCCAAATAAATCTTTAGAGTACACTGGAATTTGCAACCATGAACCAAAATTGGTAACAAGGAAAAAAGAAATTGACGAAATAACAGAAGCAATCATAATATTTTTGAATCTTAGCTTGGTGCTAATGCCTCTACCGATGAACCAAATTAATGCAAATGCAGCATAAACATACATAAAATAGCCTTCCATAAAATAATCGGTATATAATTTTCCACTTAAAGCTAAAATTAAATCACCTGCAAGTAGTGCTAAAAAAGGGATAAAAATAGAAAGTCTTTTTTTACTAATGATTGCACCACAAAATAAGGCCAAGGACCCAATAACAGTAAAGTTAGGAATAGTAATGAATAAACGGCTAAATACAGCTAGGATTATTACGAAGAAGAGAACAATATTTGATTTTTGATTCATTTTTTATAGTAGTTGCAAATATAAGTAGAATTGAAATTGAGATTGATGATTTTTTTTGGACAGTTTATTGTGTATGCAATGGTATTAAATTATTTGATGAGGATATTAAAAAGTTATAAACCTTCTTTCAATACCATTTTTAAAAATAGTCGTTTTGTTAATAAAATCGCTGTTATTTTGAATTTCGCTTGGTTATTTCATCTCTTATTTGAGCTGCTTTATCATAATCTTCTTCAGCCAAAGCATCGTTAAGCATTTCTTCTAATTCGATGAGTGATAAACTATTAAAATTATCCTTGAAAGGTTTAGCACCAGTTGGAGGTAAATCGTCGTTTGGTCTTGCTGGTTCCTCCGAATCTGTATCATCCAAAACAATTCCAGCGTTATCTAAAATAGTTCGCTTAATATAAATCGGACATTTAAAACGAAGTGCCAAACTGATTGCGTCTGAAGTTCGAGCATCAATGTTTACAACGCTTCCATCCATATTGAAAATGAGTTGTGAGTAAAAAACGCCTTCCTGTAAATCGTTTATAAAAACTTCAACTAAGTTAATTTTAAAAGCTTCTGCAAAACTTTTAAATAAATCGTGGGTCATAGGACGTGAAGGTTTTAATCCTTCAATTTCAAAAGCAATGGTCTGAGCTTCATAATTTCCAATAACAATTGGTAATTTTACCTTACTACCTTTTTCCCCCATTATTAAGGTATAAGAACCATTTTGAGCCTGACCGCTGGTCAAACCCACAACGTCAAGCTTAACCTTGTTGTGCATATTATTTAAGAATTCTTTAATTGTTTGGCTCTTTCAATCAATTTCGGCAAAATATCAAAGGCATCGCCTACTATTCCGTAATCAGCAGCCTTAAAAAAGGGAGCCTCTGCGTCCTTATTTATCACACAAATTACCTTACTTGAGCTTACTCCAGCTAAGTGTTGTATAGCCCCTGAAATACCAATTGCTATATATAAATTGGGCTTAATGGTAATTCCTGTTTGTCCAACATGTTCACTATGCGGTCTCCATTCCATATCCGAAACGGGTTTTGAACATGCTGTAGCAGCACCAAGTAAATCAGCAAGTTCTTCAATCATTCCCCAATTTTCCGGACCTTTCATTCCACGGCCACCCGAAACTACAATTTCTGCTTCGGTTAAAGCCACTTTTCCACTAGCCTTGCTTGTTTTTAATGTCTTAGTATGAATGCTTGCAGCATCAATATCAATTATAATTTCATGAATTGTTACAGATAATCCAAAATTTTTAATTTCATAAGAATTTGGAGTTAAACAAAAAACTTTTTTATCTGATTTTAAACGAGTTGAAGCTACAGCTTTGTTTGAAAAGGCCGTTTTCTTAACTACTAAATCGCTGTCTGCCAAACTGATAACACCGGATAATATTCCGGCATTCAATTTAACTGCTACGCGAGGAGCAATTGATTTTCCACAGTATGTATTAGAGAAAATAAGGATATTAGCATTTTGTTCTAAAGCTACTTTTGCTAATATTTCACTAAATGCTTCCGTTGTAAAATTAGAGGTTTGATTGCCACTGACAGAAATAATAGAATTGGCACCATAATTTCCTAGTTCATCAAGGTTCGAATTTACTTTCCCAATCACAATTGCAATCACTGTCGATTTTTTAGCAACAGCCAAGTCCTGAGCATAAGTAATAGCTTCAAAACTTGATTTTTTGAAGTTTCCGTTATCGTGTTCTGCAAATACTAGTATCGACATCTTTTATTATAATTAAATTAGTTTCTTTTCGTTTCTTAGCAGATCTATTAATTCTCCGGCATTTTCAGCAGAAATCATTTTTACACCTGTTTTAGATACAGGCAACTCATACGATATATACTCTGCAAAATCATTTTCTAACACAGCTTCAACAACTACCAAAGGTTTGGTTCTTGCCGCCATAATTCCTCGCATATTAGGAATTCTTGGTTCACATAAATCCTTTTGAGCACTCGCCACGCATGGCAAACTACATTCTAAGTCTTCACTACCACCATCGATATCACGCGTAGCTAAAATATTTCCATTATCTAATTCAAATTTTGTTACAACATTTATAGAAGGTATTTTTAATAGAGCGCCCAATAAACCGCAAACCAATCCACCATTATAATCAATAGATTCACGTCCTGTAAGAATAATATCGTAATTATGTTGTATGGCAACTTGTGCTATTTGAGTTGCAACAAATAGTGCATCTTTTGGTTCAGTATTAACACGTATAGCATCATTTGCTCCAATAGCAAGTGCTTTTCGAATACTTGGTTCACTATCCGCAAGACCAACATTTATAATGGTTACAGTTCCACTGTTTTTTTCAGCAATGTCTAATGCTTTTGTTAAAGCCAATTCATCATAAGGGTTAATAATAAATTGTACGCCCTCGGTGTTAAATTTTGAATTATTGTCTTTAAAGGTAATTTTTGAGGTTGTATCAGGAACAACACTCATACATACTAATATTCGCATAAATTTTGATAGGTTTGCAAAAGTACAAATACATACTTAAAAAAAAGTGGAAAATTCTCGAATTGAACAAATTAAAGCCTTTTTAAAAGATACACCCGATGATTCTTTTTTGAATTATGCCCTTGCGATTGAAATGTTAGGCATTGAAAACATAGTTACTGCAAAATTAATATTTGAGAAATTGCTTCAGGTCGACCCTAATTACTCAGCTACCTACTATCAATATGGCAAGTTAATGCAAAAGGAAGGCAATAAAGAAAAGACTAAAGAAATTTTTGAAAGCGGCATTAAAATTGCCGTTTCTAACCAGGAAACGCACACAGCTGCAGAACTAAGAACAGCTTTAAATGAATTATTATATGACGAGGATTGAGAAAATACAGAACCGAAATTATAAAATTATGAATCTTGATTATGTTCAGCGATTAAGGACTGCTTTGCAAAAACAGTACTTTATGAAGTTGATTGGATTCGAAATAACCAAAATAGAACCTGGATATATTGAGGGAGAATTGGTTATTGAAGAAAAACACATGCAACAACATGATTTTTTGCATGGTGGATTAATGGCAACTTGTTTAGATATTGTAATGGGTTTTTCAGCATTTACTTTATTACCAGCAAATAAGGCTGTAGTGACTGCTGATATAAATATTTCCTATTACCATCCTGGGGATGGCGTAAAATTGTTAGCAAGAGGCTGGGTTGATAAACCAGGGTCAAAACTCTATTTCTGTGAAGGTGAAATAAGTGTAGTTAATGCTTTAGGAGTTGAGTTGCTTACCAATAAATCTAAATCTATTATGTGTGTGATTGATATTCCTTGAGAAGAAAGTAAGTTTTAAATTATTATACCTTTCTTTTAGAAATTAGTTGAAAAATAAATATTAAAAAAAGCCCTTGTGTTTGACAAGGGCTTTTTTAATGTAAATATTAAATTCGATTAATCGATAACTGTAAATTTCTTGGTTGCTTTAAACGCACCAGCATTAATTGTGTAAACATATACTCCTGGAGTTAAACCACTAGTATTAAGTGTTACGCTGTTTTCTCCGGATGTAAATTTACCAGAGGCTACGTCTGTTATTTTACTACCTAACAAGTTAAATAATGTAATAGTTGCATTTTCCCCTTTTCCAAGTGCAAAATTAATCTTAATATCATTACCAGCTTTTACTGGGTTTGGATAAACACTGCCTAAGCCGTATCCTTGGTTATTAATTTCTTTAGCACTTACATTATAGTAAGTTAATTTAAAAAAGGCATCCATTTGACGGATTTTAACAAAGCCGTTGTTTGGATAATACCATTCTGGAGTACGCGTAGAATAACGAGTGTTATCAAATGAAGTTAAAGCATAATTATGAGAAACATCTGGAATACCAGTTTCAGCTTGTAACATATAAGGTTGGAAAGTGTTACTTTGTTTAACAGGAAGATTGACAGAATCTATACCAGTTACTAGCGTATCGCCAAATGCTAAGGAAACTCCAGGTTTGTAGGTTACAGTAAACGCCATTTTTCCACCACCCTTAACGTTCATGGTTGATGGTAATGCGATATTTAAAATATCATTGTAAGATCTGCTGTTTGGATAGAAAAATGAAGGCGTGTTGTAGGAGTCATCCAATAAAATTTTGGTTGTACTAGTAATATTCCCACTTCTGTTATTTTTAGGAATGTAAGTAGGAGCATAGGCTCTAGCTCCTCCAGTAAATTGTAACTGAGCTAATTTGTCATCATTAAAAAAGTCAATCAATAACGTATCAACAGATCCAGGAACTGCATGGCGATATTTGTAGCGAAATGCAACAGAGTCAATAGAATAACGATTAAAACCAGTTAATTGTGGTGTTTCATCAGCTATAAACCATTCACTAGTTGGGTCAAAAACTTGTCCCATGGCATAAACTCCAACGTGAGCAGGTCCATCACTGTATAATTGTACAGGCAATGAATCCGGCCAAAGTGCAACGGTGCCAAAATAAACGAAAGTTTCCCCACCAGTGGTTAAACTGTTTCTGTAATTGTACCAGCCACTTCCAGAGAAGCCGCCTTTTTTGGCTAATTTTGATTTAACTGAACTCGAATTCCAGTCAGTTTTTGAAACTGGACTTGTAGGTCCCAGATTTGTGCGATTGTCATTTGTCAACTGAGCTTCCGCTGCAAAAGCGATTAAAACTGTTGATAGGGCTAATAGAGTATTTTTTATCATCATTAATAAATATTTAATGCTACAATATTAAAGATATTTTTTTAATTCCCATAAAATTATCCATACCGTTTGTTAATTTAAAGTAAACCGTTCGTAAATCCAATGTAAAATAGTTTTAGCTAATATCGCCTTTTAAAGGTCTAATAACGATTTCTTCCACCACCATACTTTCAGGAGTCTTATAAAAATAAAATATCAAATTGGCTAATTCATCGGAGTCAATAAAACGATCTTCTGGTAATGACGTCCCTTTCCAACTTGCCGTTAAAGTTGCCCCCGGCATAACTGAACTTACACGTATATTATGTTCTTTTAAATCTTCACGAAGCGATTTGGAAAAACCGAGTAAGCCAAATTTACTAATTGTATAAGAACCTCCACCAAGATAGGCCATAAAACTTGCAATGCTGCAAATATTAAAAACATATCCTGATTTTTTTGAAATCATAGCAGGAACTAATTTTCGAGTTAAGTGGTAGGCCGAAGCCAAATTAGTTTGAATCAAGGTTTCAAAGGTTTCATCTGCCTCCTCATAAATATTGCCAGGCAAAAAAATACCGGCATTGTTAATTAATACATCTGGTATTCCTGTTTTTAAAATATCATCACCAAAATTTTGAATATCAGTTTTCTGGGAAACATCACAACGTTTTGCAAACAAGCGATTTTTAGGAAATTTTTCGAAAAAAACATCCCTTAGTTCCTGTAAATCGGCTTCATTTCGAGCGCAAGTAAAAACATCAAATCCTTCCTGGGCAAATTTTAAAACTAAACTTCTACCAATTCCTTTGGTACCTCCGGTAATTACTACTGATGACATTATCTTTTCTATGGTTCGCAAACCTAATGCCTTTGGAATAGACTACCTAATTTGAAATTATTCGTTTTTTTTAAACAGTTTATGGATAATCATGCTAAGTTTGATTAAAACCGGGCTTAATCTCTGATGGAATTTATTTAATATTGCACAAGAATACTTTTATGAGCTTTTTTTACCATTTCGGACATTACCTGCTTTTTATAAAGAGCATGTTCTCTAAACCCGAAAAATTTAGAATTTATGTTGAAAGGGTCTTTACAGAAATGGTTGCTATTGGTATCGGTTCTTTACCAATCGTAATTCTAATTTCTGTCTTTCAAGGAGCAGTAACCACTGTGCAAACAGCTTATCAGTTAGTTACACCAATGATTCCCAAATCTACTATTGGAACTGTAGTAAGCGATTCAACTATCTTAGAAATGGCTCCAACCATTACTTGTTTAGTTTTAGCAGGCAAAGTTGGTTCTCATATTGCTTCTGAAATTGGAACCATGCGAATCAATGAGGAAATTGATGCGTTGGAAGTAATGGGTATTAATTCGGCCGCATTCTTAGCTCTGCCTAAAATTGTTGCAGGTATTATCATGATACCGATGCTTGTAATTATTTCAATTTTTTTAAGTGAAGTTGGAGGCATGGTTGCAGGTCATTACTCTGGGGCTTTAACCGTTAATGAATTTATTCAAGGTGCGCGATTAACGTTTGAATTGTTTTCTTTGCAATTCTCGTTAATTAAAGCGTTCACCTTTGGCTTTATTATCACCTCTGTGTCCTCATTTCACGGTTATATAACTAAAGGCGGGGCACTCGAAGTAGGAGAGAGCAGCACCAAAGCTGTTGTTTACAGTTCTGTATTAATTTTATTGTCAGACTATTTATTAGCAGAACTCTTACTCTAAATTATGATTGAATTAAAAAGCGTATCTAAAACATTCGGTGATAAAGAAGTTTTACAAGAAATTTCAACTGTATTTGAAACAGGAAAAATAAATCTAGTAATTGGCGCTAGTGGTTCAGGTAAAAGCGTTCTAATGCGAGCTCTTGTTGGCTTAATCGACGTTGATTCAGGCTCTATTTCATTTGACGAAAGGGTACTTGATTTTACCGATCACGTCCGAACACGCGACATTCGCCGGGATATTGGAATGTTATTTCAAGGTTCAGCACTCTTTAACTCAGCAACAGTACAAGACAATGTTGAATTTCCGTTAAAAATGTTCACTAATATGACAAAGGTAGAGCGATTGGAAAGGGTTAATTTTTGCCTAAAATGTGTTCATTTAGATAATGTGAATAATAAGTTTCCAGCAGAAATAAGTGGTGGGATGAAGAAAAGGGTTGGCATCGCACGAGCCATTGCCTTAGATATCAAATACTTGTTTTGCGATGAACCTAACTCAGGACTTGATCCAATTACTTCAAGAGTTATTGATGATTTGATAAAGGAAATTACTGAGGATTTTAAAATCACAACAATTATTAATACGCATGATATGAAAACCGTATTTGATATCGGTGATAATATTCTATTTATTTATAATGGAAAAAAGTGGTGGGAAGGCACAAAAGCAGATGTTCGAACTTCAAATAATAAGGAACTACAACAGTTTTTAAATGCCTCTTATATTTAGTTAGAGAGCCTATGTTATTGTGCACTAAAAAAAACGATAACTTTTATTCAGATTATAATTCATAAAGTTACTATTCCTTAAACATAAATCTACAATCATGAAAATAATACGAATTTTATCCATTGTATTTGCTTTGGTTTTTTTCTCTTTCAAGCCTTCGTCACCAGATGAAGGCATGTTTTTGTTAAGTCAAATAAATGGCTTGAATTTGCCTAAAGCAGGTTTAAAAATTCCTGTTTCCGAACTGTATAATCCCGGAGGAACTAGTTTGATTGATGCCCTCGTTCGATTAGATGGTTGCACAGGATCCTTTGTAAGTAATGAAGGCTTAATTATTACCAACCATCATTGTGCCTTTGGAGCTGCCGCTGCCATTAGTACTAAAGAAAACAACTATATTGATAATGGATTTTATGCCGATTCGCCTGACAAAGAAGTTAAAACCAGCATGACTTGCAAAATCACGCAATCGTATGAGGATGTAAGCGAAAAAGTTTTGACAGGCATTAATGAATCAATGTCTTATGAAAAACGAAACGAAATTATTAATTCTAATATTAATTCGATTGTAAAATCAGAAACGGCCTTGTATCCTGAATTGAAATCTGAGGTATCACAAATGTCAGTAGGAAAGTTATATACATTATTTCGCTACAAAGTATTGACGGATATTCGTTTAGTTTATGTTCCTCCACGCTCTGTTGGTGAGTTTGGAGGTGAAAGTGATAACTGGGTTTGGCCTCGTCACAATGCAGATTTTTCGTATGTTCGGGCTTATGAAAATGGAAAATCTTATTTGCCAAAAAAGTTTTTAAAGATAAATCCAAATGGCACCAAGGAAAATGATTTTGTTTTTGTTTTAGGATATCCTGGCAGAACATTTCGTCATCAACCGTACAAGTTTTTAGAATATCAACGCGATTATACCTTGCCATTTGTGGCCGATTGGTACGAATATAAAATTAAATCACTCGAAGATTGGGCAGGAAATGATGCAAGCCGTAAAATTTTAATCGCTGGCTATATTAAGTCTCTAGCCAACACATCGAAAAATTTTAGAGGAAAAATTCAAGGTTTGCGCAGAACCACTGTTATTGCTGATAAACAAAACGAGAATGAACGATTAAAGTTCTTTGTAAATCCAAATCCCGAATTGCGAAAATTATACGCAGGGGTAATTGAAAAAATAGATTCTTTATATAATTTAAATATTGCGGTTGCCAAACGCGACCTTTTAGTAAACGAATTGTTTCAAAGTGTTTCTGTTTTTTATGTTGCAAACTTTATTAATTCCCAAAACGAGTCATTAAGTCAAATAAGCAATAAGCTTGAACGCAAAGCCTTGCTTGAAAAAAATAAAGAACAACTCAAAAAGTCGTTTCAAAGTGGGTATAGGATTTATGATCCAAGTATTGATCAAGCTTATCTATTAAAACTTTTATTAGGAATTTACAGTCTTCCCGAAAACTTAAAACCAGAGTTTATGAATAAATTTAGTTCAGAAGCGGAAATTAAGCGTTTCGTAAACGGATTATACGCAAAATCAAATTTAAAAAACAATGAAAAAACCCGAAAACTTTTTGATGACGATTTGGATAAGTTCCTGAAACAAAAAGAACCAATGATGAAATTTGCCTTAGAAGTTAATAAAGAGGCAGTGATTTTTCAAAAACAATTAGCTGATCGCAATGGTTTAATCTCAGCATTAATGCCAAAGTTTACTGAAATTAAAATGAAATTTTACGACAATACTTTTATTCCGGATGCCAATGCCACCTTGCGTTTAACTTATGGCTATATCAAAGGATTTACACCAGAGGACGGTGTTTACAACAAACCCTTTACTCATATAAAAGGGATTTTGGAAAAATCAAAAGAATCAGGAGAATATTATTTACCAAAATCTATTCTAGAAACCTATAAGACAGTTCAGCCTTCTGATAATTTGATTAATAAAGCAACCAATGATGTTACTGTTGCTATTCTTTACAATTTAGATACAACTGGTGGTAATTCCGGAAGCCCTGTACTCGATGCAAATGGTGATTTAATTGGTGTGAATTTTGACAGAGCCTTTACCGCTACCATTAATGATTATGCTTGGAATGAGGAATATAGTCGTTCTATTGGAGTTGATATCCGTTACGTTTTGTATGTTATGAAATATATTGGAAAAACAGATCGGTTATTGGAAGAATTAAAAGTTAAACTATAAATTTAGGTATAACATAATTTAAAAAAAGTTTAGTAGTTTACAGTTTGGCGAAGGTGCCGATTTTTACCACAAAGTTGATAGGGAAATAAATGTTTGATAAACCACAAGATTTTTTGCGGAACACTTACGCTCAACTTTTGCCAAACCCATGTTATGCGGTCGTCGTTTTTGTTTTCATTTTTTCGTAAAGTTCTTATCTGCTTTTTACTTTCAATTATTTTAACTCCTGTTATACTTGCTTTTTTTGTATTCCATAACTTGGGAATTGATAACTTTCCTTGTGAAATAGGTAAGCCTCCGGTTTACTACATATTTTCCATCTTAGACTTATTGTTTAGGTTAGCTGGTTAATTCAATTCTGTTATACCGTTTGGTTTTTTCTTGATTTCGTTTTACATAAGTCCATGGCAATAATTCTTCGATGTCATTTGCTTTATGCTTTGGAAGTTCAGTTAGTAGGTGATTCTACTGAAAAGCACTGGTTTGGTTTTAACAGCAAAGAGAGGGATGATGAAACTTATGGAGATGGGGATGAGATTGCATTTGAATCCAGAATTACTAGAAAACAAACCATGAGGAAGATTTTGTAAAACAATGTATAATTGCTTTACCTTTGTTTATCAGTACTTATATTTCCGGTACTATGAGTCATTATTTACATCAATTTCAAGATAATTACACCACAGAACAATATGCAAACTTGATGGCAGCCTTGGCTTCGAAATATTACACACCCACCCAAACCTTACAGATTGCTGAGTGGCATATTTATGGTAGCAGTAGGGTTGGTATTTACCGAGTAAATAAAGCTTTGGCAATGCTTAATGAAGGTACCATAAGCAATTATAGCTACAAAACCAGAGTTAAGTTAAGATACAATGTCAAAAAGAGTTATGAACTCTCGATTGTGCCATGAAGTTAAAGGTTACGTTCTTTAACATGTTGTAATAAAGATGATACAATCTCGTATGGCTGCGAGACGAAGTATCGGCAAGGGTTTTCAGGAGCACTTGTCAAACCGCTCTTAGC
>Ga0209181_10000879_pt1 | contig 54078 bp, 41 predicted proteins | sample MAT05_FD_187208 | JGI IMG/M metagenome (GOLD analysis project Ga0209181, IMG submission 187208) | Freshwater microbial communities from Lake Fryxell liftoff mats and glacier meltwater in Antarctica - MAT-05 (SPAdes) (version 2) | ecosystem: Environmental > Aquatic > Freshwater > Ice > Liftoff... | reverse complement strand
ACGCGTCCCAGAAAAACGCTAGCGTGGAAATGCCCTGCTGAACTGTTCCTTCCTGAAGACGCTTTTGACTTCAAGACTTACTGGGCTGATAAACTTAACTTTGTTGCACTTGGAACTTGAAACCGCCAATCATTTTCGTTGCTGTTTCAATTTCAATTATACCGTGGATACTATGTTGTATAACTCAGCCTCCGATGTGTTGATACAGAGTTGCTACAGGTGAAGCGTTGTCTCCTTGATCATAATCTGAGCTCGATGGTGATAGGGTTCTAAGTCATTGGTTGGTCAATGCAGTCACGCATGGAAAGTGCGTTGACCATAAATGCTATTTTATTAGGCGTTGTGGAAACTGTTGCGCCAATTCGATGACTGAGAGTTTTTTCAACTGCTCAAGCGAGAACGAATAGGGAAGAAATATGTCGCGATGTCCTCGATTACATCGCGATTTTCTGCGCCCCGTACCCGTCCAGGTACCTCCATCCAGAGGAAGTCCTCTTGGGGAAAATTCGAAACGGTAAGGCTATTCAAACGAACTGGCATCCACACGTTTTGGAAAACAGTATTTTAACGGGCTAGAAACTCTCTACTTATTTAACACAGGCGATTCAATCATCCAGATTGAAGCAGAGAAAATTATATCGCGGCACGCTAAATGACAAGTCATGTCATGCATTTTGTGCCTATCACATGGATGATGACATAAGTATTACTTTGGAAATATAATACGGGTGGCGATAGACTTTAATGCACTGCTTTGGGGAATTGAGTTTAAATTCTTATTCTCGTGTTTTTTTCGTTGACGACAGCATAACTACGCAGTATTTTGTCACCCCCACTTGTTGCTACGTCAGTTTGCGTGGACTACTTGTTTCTGCTCTTTCAAGTGGTGTTCAATGCCATTCGATCAATCGGCAGACTTATGAATGGGAAAATAAGACTAGTGCACACCGTTATTGGTGTCACCGAGATATCTATTCGCTCACGATGATTCTCAAAAAAATAAGGACAACAAATGGACAAGCGTTTCGACTTTAAATTAATGGGTTCGTCGCCGTTATTTAAACAAGTCGTCGAAAAAATACATCGTCTAGCGCGTTTGGATTCGACGGTTCTAATTGTAGGTGAAACGGGTACTGGCAAGGAATTGGCCGCGAGAGCCATACACTACCTAGGTGATCGCGCTAGCCAGCCTTTTGTGCCGATCAATTGCGGTGCGTTGCCGGATTCACTCGTGGAGAGCGAGTTGTTTGGTCATGAACGCGGTGCGTTCACGGATGCTAAGTTGGCATCGGATGGTTTGGTGGGTGAGGCCGCTGGTGGCACTTTGTTTTTGGATGAAATTGATACGCTGAGTAGTAAGGCACAAGCGGCGCTTTTGCGGTTCATTCAAGATCGGACTTATCGGCGCGTGGGGAGTGGTGTCATGCGTCAAGTGGATGTGCGTCTTGTTGTTGCATGCAATGCCGATCTCGAAAAGCTGGCGCAGGCTAGGTTGTTCCGACAAGATTTACTCTATCGTCTCGACGTACTCAAACTAATTATGCCGCCGTTACGCTCGCGTGGTGGTGATGCTGTCGACTTGGCAGAAACCATGTTGCAACGGTTGAATTATCAGTATCCCAACAAAAGTAAGCAGTTCCATGATGAAGCAATCGCCTTCATGCAGCAGTATTCGTGGCCCGGCAACGTGCGAGAACTGGAGAACGTAATTCAACGCGAGTTTCTCATGTGTGACGAAGCTGAGCTGCGACTTAGCGAGACGCGTGAAAGAGTACTGCCGAGTATCTCGCCAGTATCTGACCACGAAATAGGTGCACATGGCTTCCGTGAAGCGAAGGCGCGCGCCATTGCCGATTTCGAGCGCAACTATGCCAAAGCTATGTTGAATCGTGCGGGCGGCAACATCTCGCATGCCGCACGTCTGGCAAAGCAGGATCGCAGTGCATTCGGTAAACTGGTTCGAAAATATGGATTAACTTCAGTCACCCACATGCAGGGCTTTGATAAATCACTCGGTGAGTCTTTCAACGCTTAAGCCTTAGTCAGTCTTTTTTGATTTTCCTCATCAGTCTTCGCTGTTTGGATACCACATTGTCGGTCTTGGTATAGTTAGCCGCTGCCTTCCACTTCGAGAGCATTTTTTGCGCTATCATTTTTCCGTAACAAATATTCTGTAACGAACGGCGCTATATTGGTCTTAGAATGATCTGAGGCGCTCCACAATGTTGTATGAGGTATTGCTAAAACATCCAACACTGCCATGACCGATGAACTAATCCAGTTTGCAGAGAAGTCCATTACAGCTTATCTCGCAGCGTCGCCAGGTAGTGCGGATACCATTGAAGGGATCCATCGCTGGTGGATCCATTGGAGTGGCCCAGAGCCACTGTTCACCGTCACTGAAGCTGCCCTTAGCAACCTCCAGCAGGCTGAGAAAATAACCCAAGTACAAATTGGTAACCGCCAGCTCTGGCGCTTGCCCAGGTAATTGATCTCTGGTCTTTGATACGACCTTTTCTCCCGCAGTTCTATTACCTTCTCCGACTATTACGCTCTTCAAGCGTAACCCCTATTTAATGCCGCATTGAAACTCGCATTTTGAGAGAGCCAATACGGCTTTTTTACGTTCATTTTCCGCGTTCATTGAAAAATATTTAAAGAGTTTTTTGGGGCTGAGTTTAATTTCACCTCAGTGAGGTGAAATTATTTTCATGACTGTGTTGGCCACTTTGTGTGCGCGAAAGGTGAGGACATATACCGCGCAATCAGACACCTGGCTGATGTCACGAGGTCTTAGTTTGATAGCGCTCAGACAAATAATGCTTCGTTGCCCTAGGTAAGAAATATCTCACCCAGGTATTCAGTGAAAAACAATTTTTACATTTACTTCAAATGGTTAAGTAATTTTTCAAGGGTGGCACGCTACTTGATATAGGTATGCCGAGACAATTGCATTTTGCTCACGGACGAACGACGCATGTTGCGTCGTCGGAAGATGGTCGCATTAAGCCTTCATCCAAAACGTGCAAATGGTGATCTGTCGGAATGTTGGATTACTAATCATTGAGACAAATGTGAGAGGCTAGGAAATGACAGAGAGCGCGCAGAAATGGTTATTGCGAAACCGTCCGCCACGCGTGCGGATTACTTATGACGTTGAGACCGGTGGTGCGATTGAGAAGATCGAGCTGCCATTCATCGTCGGCATATTTTCCGCACTATCTGGCGACGGCGCGAATCCCGTTGCCAAGGTCAAAGACCGCAAGATGGTCGATATTGATCGCGATAGTTTTAATCAGGTTCTGGCCTCTGCTGCACCTGTCGCTAAATACGATACGGGTGATGGTCTTCGTGGAGAGATGACCTTTACCTCGCTGGATGATTTTTCACCTCTCCAAGTCGTTAAGAATGTTCCCGCACTCGCCACAGCCTATAGCGATCGCCGCAATATTCGGTCGGTCCAGTCTAAATCTGAAACTGATGACGATTTATTTGCGATGCTCACTAAATATGTGGGTAATCCATCTGTCGTGGCAGGGCAAGACACAGCGATGACAACCGCTGCGACAACCAAGACCACGGCTGATGCAGCGAAATCCACATCAGACAAAGCGTTGGCGGATGCGAATGCTGCTGTTGCAACAGCTAAGGCAGCTCAAGCTAAAGCGGATGCTGATAGTACAGCTGCCGCGGCCGCTGCGGCCGTGGTACCCGGCACTGCTGCCAAAACAAAGGTCGCTGCAGACGCAGTCACGGCAGCAACCACTGCCGCCACTGCGGTGACAACTGCAACCACAGCACTTACGACAGCCACAACCACAGCCCAAACCAACACCACAGCGGCAGCGAATGCTGCAACTGCGTTTGCTACGGCGAAGGATGCGGCTGCAAAGGCTTGGCAGGCTGCGGCTGCGAATGACTTCCCGCAATTGGGTGCTGACGAAATGTATTCGTTCAAGACGAATATTTTGGACAACATGGCCATTGGCCTTAGCGATGCGGCGGGTAAGTCGCTTGACGCCATCATCGACGAGCAAGTGGCTCAGATCGATCAGAACCTGAGTGCTAATGTTTCAAAAATTATGCACGGCGAAAGCTTCCAGAATCTGGAGGCCACATGGCGTGGCATGTTCTACCTTGTCTCAAATACTGAGACAAACACAACCCTAAAACTGCGTGTCTTCAATGCGACTTATGCCGAGTTGCTCGACGATATGCAGAAGGCGGTGGAGTTTGACCAGAGCACTATGTTCAAAATGGTCTACGAAGCCGAGTACGGCACGTATGGTGGCGAACCTTTCAGCTTGCTGGTGGGCGCTTATGAGTTGGGGCCCGACAACCAAGACGTCAGCTTTCTGCAAGCCATTGCCAAAGTGGCCGCTTCTGCTCATGCACCCTTCATCGCTGCGGCTAAGCCAGAGATGTTCGGTCTCAAAGATTTTGACACCTTGGGAAAACCGCGTGACCTTGCCAAGGTTTTCGAAAGCCCCGATAAGGAAATGTGGAATGAATTCCGTCAGGAAGAGGATGCGCGCTACGTCACCCTTGTCTTGCCACGTGCTCTGTTGCGCTTACCTTATGGCCAGAACACCCAGCCCGCTGAAGGTTTTGACTTCGAAGAAGATGTGATTGCGGCAGGAACCACATTGCCGGACAACAAAAAATTTCTTTGGGGCAATGCATCCTATTTCCTTGCTTCATGCATCACCAACGCTTTTTCTTTGTATAGCTGGACAGCCGCGATACGCGGTACAGAAGGTGGGGGACTGGTAGAGGGATTGCCGATTTACACCTTCAGTACCAGCAATGACAGTGAGGGCATTTTGGAGTTGTTCTGCCCAACAGAAGTGTCTATCACTGACCGTCGTGAGAAAGAACTTAATGACCTTGGCTTTATTGCCTTGTGTCATCAAAAGGGGACAGGCAAAGCAGCATTCTTTGGCGGACAAACCACCAACTTGCCAAAGAAATACATCACCGACGAAGCCAACGCGAATGCAAAACTATCGGCAACACTACCGTACATTCTTGCGGCTTCACGCTTTGCGCATTACATCAAAGTCATGGTGCGCGACAAGATTGGTAGTTTCATGACACGGGAAAATGTACAAGTCTTTCTCAATACTTGGATCTCGCAGTATGTGTTGCTTGATGACAGTGCGTCGCAAGAAGTGAAGTCGAGCTTCCCATTACGTTCAGCCCAGATTGTGTTGGTCGATGTGCCCGGTTCGCCAGGTTCATACAAGGCCACCGTTTTCCTCAAGCCGCACTTTCAGCTTGAAGAGCTCACCACATCAATACGCTTGGTCGCGGATTTACCCGCGTAATCGCCCAACTCGGATAAAGGAAAAAACATGGATCTTATACTTCTGCAACCTGGCGACAGCACGGTGTTCGGCGGCCCTAACAACTGGAAAGAAGGCGGCAGCCTGATTGACAATGTTTGGCGCGACAAAGTGCTTCAGTTAGGTGAGTGTCTCGAACTGGTTTCGATGCATCAAGGCATAAAGCAACAAATGACCACCGATGTAAGTAACTCAGCGCGGACTTCCGGTCGGCCCATCATCACTGAGTTTACCTGCGTCAAATATGTCGATAAGACATCGGTTAAGTTTTACGACTACTGCTTGCGTGCGCAGCCCTTGGATACTAAACCGGATAAGCCCACCAAAATATACATTGGCCGCAACTCCAATACTGCCACGGCCAACATCATGACGTTCGAATTGCGTAACGCCATGATCAGTGAAATCCAGTTTCAGACCCATCCAGACGATATGCCGACGGAACAGTTCAAACTCAGTTTCACCGAGATACTGTGGACTTACAGCGTCCAAGCCGCCGACACAAGCGCACCGGGCAATAAGTACGCCGGCTGGAGTATCGCGCGTAACAGACCCATCGCCAAATTTACGCCTTAACGCTTTGCTCACCTTTCTATACGCCTGCCTTTATCGTCTTACGCAGCTTAGTTTGCATGTAACTTGATTTTGGCAAGCGTATCGAAGTGCGGAGTTTACGCAGTTAACCGATTCATTCGCACGACAAGAACCGGAGGACGCTGTGCCTTACTTGCTGGAACGTTTAGCCAATCGCAGAAAGCTTCCTGATGGAAGGGATGAACCCTTCGATGTGGTGCTCGCTGTGGCTGCACAAATCCAACGCATTGTGAGCGCACATGCCTGTGGTGACAAAGCCGGTGTGCTGGGTGCGACGCCGTTTGGCATGCCATATGTCGTGGACGTTTCGGCCACCAACGTAGATCAGATTCAGCGTTATGCGGATGCGTTGAAAAACATGATTCACTTAAACGAACCCAGACTTACCAAGGTGACGGTTGGCATGGAAAAGCGCAGCGATCCATTGACGCCGTATCAACTTTTGGTGACGGGTGTGCTTGAGCCAGATGGGCAAGAGCACACCTTTCATTTGGCCATACCTCGCTGACACGCCATGATGCAAGTCAACGCTGAGAGCCTCAAGGATTTCTATCTACAGGAACTAGACGCCTTGCGTGACGAGGCTAGCGAGTTCTCGCTGGATTATCCTGCACAGGCTCAAGAACTCGGCTTCCACTTTGGTGGACGTTCGCAAGATCCGCATGTGGAAATGCTCTTGCAGTCGTTTTCTTATCTGACCGCACGTTTGCGTTATCGCTTGGAGGTGGACCAAGCAGCCTTGCCCAATGCATTGATCGCGGATCTTTACCCACATCTTGAGGCGCCAGTTCCCTCCATGCTGATTGCGGAAATGGATGTCAAGCCTGGAGGTGCTAATTTTGTTAAAGGGGTATCACTGGATCGTGGTCGCCAAATCAGCACAACATTGCGAGGTGATGCTGGCCTGCCACGCACGTGTCGTTTCACAACCTGTAGCGCGACGCCACTGTGGCCCTTAGAGATCACAGACATCAGTGTCGTTCCACCTGATACCTATGGTGCGCTGGCTCATGACAGTGCTACACGATCCGTTTTGCGTTTGCGCATAGCCAAGCAAGGGCGTGACCTGATTGGTCAGCTTAATCCTTCTAAACTTCGCTTCTTCATAAACAGTGAAGAGCGCTTCGCCTATCGGCTTTACGATCTTCTAGCGGTACGACTCAATGGCATCGCGGTTTCTATTCCGAAATCTATTCCGAAAAGTGAGCCGCCATCATTTAGCCGTTTAAACAGCGATGCGCTGCACTGGCTCGGTTTTTCGGAAGACGAATCCGCGCTACCTTCACCCACGAATGCGCATCCAGCCTATCGCTTGTTGCAGGAGTATTTTTCTTTTCCAGAAAAATTTCTCTTCTTCGAGGTCGATCTACCTAATCTCAGTAGTGCTCAAGAGAGCATCGACTTGTTATTTCTGCTTGATATGCCACCGGACGCCAGCATGGTGTTGAGTCCCGAGGCAATCAAGATCAATTGTGTACCGCTGGTCAACCTTTATCATCAGCGGATTGACCCCTTGGCGCTCGATCACAGTCGTTACGAATACCAGCTGTCGGGGGACATACAGAACACCGATACCTGCGAAATTTATCGTCTCGAAAAAATTGAGTCGATACGCCCACAAGGGAAGCCTCGCCCCATCGTCCCTTATTTTGGGATGGACGACTTTCAGTCACTCGAAAAGCAGGACTACTTCTATCTAACGCGTCGTGAAGTTCGCCAGACCGGCCGCATGGGCGGTACGGACTTATTCATTTCATTTCTTGATAAGAAATTTAATCTCACTCAACCGGTGGATGAAGTTATTGGCGGTAGTGCGCTATGTACTAACCGCCGCCTACCTGAGCGAGTACGGGTGGGCGAGCCGCTCACTTTGGAAGGTGCGGGTCCGATCTCCGCCATTCGCGCTGCGAGCAAAGTGTCCTCTCATCAAACGCCGCCATTGACGGGTATCCGACCATGGTCACTCGCATCGCAACTTACGCTTAATCATCTTTCAATCGCCGAAGGCGAGAAGGCGCTGTCTGCGCTCAAAGAAATGTTGCGCTTGCATGTGGGCGGCAACTTGCTAGGGCAACGCCAGATTGATGCTTTACATAAATTAAGTAGTCGGTCACTAGTGCGTTGGCTAGCGCACGACGGCCAGCGCGGTTATGTGCCATGCCTGCAACTCGATTTGTTGTTCGACGATATGAATTTTGACGGTGCTAGCCCCGTGCTCTTTTGTGAAGTGCTGCGCCGTTTCTTCTCGCTCTATGCCGCAGTTAACACCGTCGTACAGGTGCGACTGAGTTTGCTCAACGTAAAAGGAATTGTAAAAGAATGGCCTCCTCTGGTTGGCGTACAGGCACTACTTTAAACAAGCTAGTGTCAGAACAGTATGGCCGCTTCAACGTTTTTCAGTTGATGCGGCTGCTGCTGCATAAGCCAGGAGGTGCGTGGCCTATCGCTGAACACATGCGTTTTCGTGCAGATTTATCAGAAGCCTTTCCAGGTCAGGAAATCACGCGGCTGAGATATGTGCCAGTGGCGGCCAAGCGTCGCACCGCTGCGGCTTTTGAAGCCGGTTCGCAGCGAATCGCCGTGAGCACGGCAAACTACTGCATCGCCAGCACATTGGGACCTCTGCCGGATCCTTTTATTGATTGGGTTCGGCACGAAAAACGCAATGGCGGAAATGCTATGGCGGCGTTTTTTGATATCTTCAATCAACGTTTGAATGTGTTGCGCTATAACCAGAAGAGTCAGCAAGTACCCGCGCTGGATCCAGCACTCCCAGAAAAAACTCGTCAGGCATTGCGTCTGGCTGCGATTATGGGTTTGGCGCAACCCGGATTGCGCGAGCAGATTCCGCTTAACCCACGTGCATTGTTGGCATTGTCAGGGTTGCTGGCGAATTGTCGACGCAGCGCGGCGGTGGTGACGCGCGTATTGAGCGCCTATCTCGGTACGCCGACAAAATTACAAGAAATGGTCGGTGCGTGGCGCCCTATTGAAGCGGTGGACAGAATCGCTTTGGGCCAACGCAATCATCGACTAGGGCAACAATCCTTACTGGGTGGCCGGATGTGGGACATGATGGCCCGCGTGCGTTTGCAAGTTGCGCCCATCAGCTATCAGCGATTGTGTCAGCTTTTGCCGCTTCAGAAATTACCAGCCAAAGATCACAGTCTGATTGCACCGCATAGAGACCTGTTGTCTTTGCTGCGCTTGTTGATGGATCGGCGTGTTGATTGCGAAGTCGTACTCGCGGTGCACGGTGCAGGCATTCCATCTTCCAAGCTCACGGCCGTTCCTGTTACCCAGCCGGTTGAGGGTGAGTATTACGTGGGATTACGCTTAGGGCAGACCGCTTGGCTTGGGGCAATTGTAGAAAACCAAAATCAAAATAAAAACCAAGCAAAGCCAAGTTCAACCACCGAAACCCCTGAGACTATTCGCACAGTGCGTTTTCTTGCACCGGCTTTTGCTGAAATGGCCGCGGTATGAGTACGCCTTACTCCTCGATTGGCCACACTGCGATTAGCCCGATAGATAATCCGCCGCCGGTTCTCTATTTACATTGCGGGATTTTCCTTGCGGGCAACAAAATCATTGGCGACGAAATGTTTCGTCTTGTCGAGTTCAAAGGTAAAGAAAGTGTGTCTGAACCTTTCGAATTTGAACTGGAACTGCACGCTAATACCGCTCCACAATCTGGCCAGCCGCTCAATTTTTCACAAGTCATTGGTCGTCCACTTACTGTGGGCATAAATTTGCCGACCAGCGAAGCACGAGATATTTCATCGACGCGCTTTCAACAGGCATTACAAGGTCAAGCCGTGCCAACTTTATCCCTTTTCAATGGCATGGTGGCTTCGTTTGGTATGGATATTCCCGGTGTATATCGGCTGACTATGCGGCCGATGCTATGGCGCATGACGCTGACCAATCGCTATTGTGTGCATCCCCAGATGAATATTCACGACACCTTGCGCGGTCTTCTCGACGAGCACCGTATTGTCTATTCGCTTGATGGCATCACCGGTGAGGAGAGTCTGGCCATGTGTCGTGTGCAAGACTGGTTGCAGGCTGGCGAAACCGATTTTGAATTCATGCGCCGACTCATGGGCAAGGCGCATATCTACTACTACTTCGAGCACACCGGCTCGAGCCATAAAGTCGTCTTCGCGAATCGTCCGGTATATCCGCCGGTCTTCGATCCGCCGCGTGCTTTGCGTTACACCTACACATCAGTCGATGAGCTTGGCCTCGTGCAGTCGGACGTGGTGTTCGATTATCGCTATCAGCAAAACCTGATTAGTACGGGGGTGAAAGGCGTCTTCACGAATCAGGAAAATGCTTGGGAAAATCCTACCGTTGCGCAGCAGTACAACTATCACGCCAGCATCCCCGCCGATGTGGGCGAGCTGCCATTCAATCAATACAAGATTTTTCAGTACGGATGTAGCGACAATGAGGTGCGTCATTTCATCAAAGCAACGAGCGATGCTTTGCGTGCCACAGCCAGTCAGCTCTCGGGTGGCAGCTATTGCTCGCGCCTGAGGGTGGGTCGCCAATTCAGCATGACCGGCAAAGACATGGCCGACATGAACCCCATGCCAGTTCGGCCGGAATTTGAAGGGCAAAATTTTGTGCTCACCGAAGTGCAACACGAGGCCTCAGCAGATGGACGTTACAAAAATCAGTTTCAGGCCGTCGAGGCAGATGGGTTGATTAGCGCCATCTCGGTACAGGACACCCAGCAGGGTGCGGTTCTCGCTGTGGTCACCGATAAGAATGGTAATGCCAGCGTGGAGGATTGGCCGTACTACACGCCAGACGATTTCAATCCGGCGACCGAAGTGGTGAGTGATAGTCAAGGCGTCACCACCGCTATCTCCGCACAGGGCGTATTCGTGCGCTTCTCCACCGATGACCCGACAGCGACGCCAGTGTGGGTTAAGCTTGCGCCGCATATGCAGGTTGCACCAGAGATCGGAGCGAGTGTATGGATCTCCCGTGCTAACGACGAATCGGAGTTGCCAGAAATTCAGAGCATCGTGCAGGCCGATGGCAGTACCGTGGTTACGCCGACCTTGTGGACAGCTCATACCCAAGTGGGCAGCAGTTACTCCACGACATATGGAGATGGAAAAAATATTCGTTTTGGCGTGGCATGGACCAAGGCGTTAGTGGATGAAGCCGTTAGCATCATTACCAATGCTTACGCCACCAAAAAATATCGCGAGGCCAGCTACGCACGTGGCGCAACTTACAACTACACGACTTCCGAGACGAAGGAGCAAGGGCTGCTCAGTGATTCCTTTTCTTTTGGATCAACGCACAGTCATTCGTGGGGCAAAGAAAGTAAGAGCTTTAGCGCCGAAGGCCGTAATTATCACGAATCAGTGATCGGTAAGTACGACACCTCACTGGATAGCACTGAAGCGAGCGACGCCGATGCCTTGGCCGCGGTCACAACCAACAAGTCGACCGTCTATGGGAAGAGCTACACCAACAACACCAATAATGGCGACACCAAAGCGATTGCCGCAACCACCGGCAACAGTATTTCCACCACCACCAATACCGGTAATGTGACGTCGACTTCGACGGTGACTGGCACATCGACCACGACGGCAACGCATGACGGTAAGGTCACCTCAACCACCACCATCAATGCGAGTTCGGTTAACGACACCACCATTACCGGCACGTCGAACAGCACCTCGACGCACAAGGGCAAGGTCAGCAATACGACGACCATCAAAGCCGATTCTGATACGGACACCACCGTGACGGGAACGTCGACAACGACCAACACGCAAAACATTGTTCATACCACCAGCACCGCCAAGGTGCAGACCAACTCGAATGCAGTGGGAGTGAATAATAGTAATGATGCGATGGGTGTGGTCAATGCTAATAGTGCAACGGCTGTCAGCAACCGTAATTCAGTGACAGCCGTCACGTTAGACATTTCGGGGGGGGCTGCTGAAAAACGCGTTACCGCGCTGGGCTACCAAAGTTCACTGAACCTGATTGGCTACTCGAGTACCGTCAATATCATGGGCGGTGGAACCACCTTCAGCAGTGAGGGTGCGGTCGCCTCCATGAAGTTACAAGGGGCCGATGTACAAATTACCCTCATCAAGCTGATCTTGTGAAACAGCCATGAAAATACTCAAACCACTTTCTCTTAGTTTGATGCACAAGCCTTATCGTTTTCGCGGTCAGGATCGTTTGTGCATCACCGCTTTGGCCTTTTTCCGTTTAGGTGAAAGTGCTATTGGAAAAGAGGGCGATGAGCGTTTCCTCATTGAGAACTTGCAATGGGCACGCATCTCACCGTTGCTTGCTGCGGGTCAACCGATCGACTTAGTCATGCCCAAGCACAATGCCGAGATCGTGGTGAGTGGTAAGGCGTATGCCCCTGATGGCAAGCCTGTCGAAGCGATGTGTGTGCGACTGCAGGTGGGCAGCATCGATAAACAACTGCGTGTGGTGGGTGACCGCGAGTGGCATTCCGGCCCAATGTCGATGTTGTGCATAGATCCGCCCAAGCCATTCACAAGCATGCCGATGGGGTATGAGCGCGCTTTCGGCGGAGTGGAGCATCCGCTGAATCCGATTGGCCGAGGTTATGCGCCGAACTTGTCATTGCTACGCACGCAGCGTGGCCCCATGCCCAATATCGAATATGCAGCGCAACCCGTTTGCTCGACACGTGCTGCGTTAACACCCGCCAACTTCGGACCAATGAGCTTGATGCACTCGCCGCGTCGTCAAGCCTGCGGTAGCTTCGATCAGAAATGGTTGAGTAACGATTTTCCTGGCTTGCCGGATGATTTTGAATGGTCGGTCTACAACTTGGCGCCGGACGATCAACAACTGAGTGAGAAGTTTCAAGGTAACGAACACTATCGCCTTGAAGGCATGCATCCAGAGTGTCCGGTCATCGAAGGCTCTCTGCCAGCGCGGCGTGTACGGGCATTTGTCCTCAACAAAGACGATGTACCGACGCAGGCGAGAGAAGTGGCGATGGCGTGTGACTCACTCCATTTTTTCCCCGAAGAGATGCTTGGCTTGATGATTTATCGCGGTCAAGCGGTGGTGAGTGATAGCGACGCGCTGGATGTTAAGGCCGTCATGCTGGGTTATGAAGCGGCTAATGCTGCGCCGCGACCGGAGTCGCATTATCACGAGGTGATGGGTTTGCGTCTGAATCGTCAGACGGCTGGTCTACATGCCTTCAACGACTCACAACTCACGCCTGTACGCAGCCCTGAGTTGCTGGCAAAGCGGGCTGCTGCACGTCAAAGCTATGAGCAGACGGATGTAGCTAAACGTCAGGCCGTGCTCGATGAAATGATGGCTGATTTCTGGAAGAAAAGTGGCATGACGCCACCGGTAGATTACCAAACGCCGCGCGCCGATCCGACGCCTGCAGGATCACTGTCACCCCAAGACATCGAAGAGCTCGACTTTGATTTGAGCGAATTGAATGCACAAGCCTTGACGTTGGGTGAGCAGGTCAAAGCAGAGGGTGAAGCACGTTTAGCGGCTGCACAATTATCGATACAAACAGCATTTCCTGCCGTGGAGGACGATGACGCGATCAAAGCCAGGCAGGCAGCGGCGGATAGCCAAGCGGCCATTGCACGCGCACAGCAAGTGGCACATGACCTCATTGCAGGGGATACCGGGTTTGACCCACAAACCGAAAGCATGAATGCAGCGCTGATACAGGCTGAAGCACTTGCCCAGGACTTATCCCTCGATGCGGATCAATTGCAAAAAGCACGCGACGCTATTGCGAACATGGCTGCACTGCGCCGACAAGGACGCCAAGCTGCGCCGACCGCAACCATGCCGCCTAGCCCGTTATCCTCTGAGACAGCAATGACGTTGGGGAAAATGGCGCTCGATTGGTATCGCTCAGGAATTAGTCTGGCTGGCCGAGATTTAGCGGGTGCAGATTTACGTCTCGCTGATTTCTCTGGTGCAGATTTACGCGAAATTCAGTTAGAAAAAGCGGATCTGCGGGGTGCGAATTTTACCAACGCCAATCTCAGCAAAGCGGTGCTGACTGGCGCGTTGCTCGACGACGCCAACTTTACTGGCGCTTTATTGGATAACGCCAACCTCAGTACAAGCAGCGCTATAGGGGCATGCTTTATTGGGGCATCACTTTGCCATGCTCAGGCGCTTGAAGCGGTATGGCAATACGCCGACTTTTCCGGCGCGCAGTTGGACGATCTGGTTGCGCTCAAAATTGATCTGACCGGCGCTTGCTTGAACGATGCGCGATTGAGTAGAGCTGCCTTGCTCGAAGCGAAGGCCGACGGGAGTTCATGGCGTGGCACGGTGTGGTCGATGACTGTAGCGATTGGCGCTCAATTTAATCTGGCGGATTTTTCTGGCGCCAACATGACGCGCTCGGTACTCATGGATGCGAGCTTGCGTGGCAGCCAATGGCAGGGCGCGACACTACGCAACATTTACGCCGGGGGTAGCGCAGATTGGACTGGTGCGGTACTCACTGGTGCGCATGCCGATACCTGTAGCTGGCGCACCGCCAAGCTAACCGGTGCTGATCTTTCCAAAGCCGCCATGACGCAATGCGATTTTAGTTCGGCCGATTTACGCGGCGCGCAAATGCAGGGCGGCATCTACTACCGCTCGTTGTTTACGCTCAGCGATCTGCGCGGCGTGCAAGGCTATGGCGCTGAGTTTTTCCAAGCTTTGTGTCATAAGGCCGATTTCCGAGATGCGGATTTACGCACCAGCAATTTGGTGCAGGCGAGTCTGAGCGGTGCTCAACTTGCCGGTGCACAAATGGACGCAGCGAGCATGAATCAAACGGCAAAATTGTCATGATGAATTGGGCAGAAATAGAAAAATGTACACGTCTGAATCAGCCGATTTCAGGTCAGGACCTGCGCGGTTTAGATGCACGTCAGCGTTCGCTGGCTGGCACGGTGCTAGAAAGTACGCTTCTCACGGGCGTCCATTTTGAGGGTTGCGATCTGACCCGTAGCGCATTTATTAATTGCGATTTAAGCGGCGTCAATTTACGTGGCGCCAAGATCAATAACACCACGTTCAGCGATTGCAAACTGGTTGGGACGCAATGGCCAGCACAGGCTTTAACCAATCTGGCCCTCATCAATTGCGATTTGAGTGATGCCCAGTGTGAGGGCGCTACCCTGCAGAAAAGTGTGTGTATGAAAAACAATTTGTCCGGCGCTAGCTTTGCAAACTCGCGCCTAGAGCGCAGCGTAATGTGGGACAACGATTTGAGTCATGCCAATTTAACCGGGCTGTCACTGACGCAATCGGCGATCAGCGATACCGATTTCTCCTCGGTCAATATCACCGGGCTTAAAGCCTATACCAGCTTACTCATTGGGGCCAAGTTTGTCGGTAAGGATATGAGTGGCATTAGCTTGGTGCGCTGCCAGCTTAAAGATGCCGATTTTACGAATGCCAAACTAGATAGGATGGACCTCACCGAATCGAGTTGCCATCAAGCGAATTTCAGTCATGCCTCGATGCGCGGTACTCAGGCGCCACGGGCTTTATTTATGGCTGCACAGTTCAACCATACCGACGCGAGTGGTGCTGCATTTGGCGGCGCTATTTTCCAGGCGGCGGCAGTCAACGACAGTCGATTCGACGGCGCGCAATTGACGCAAAGCGTCTGGGCCAAGAGCCAACTCAAGAACGTTTCGTTTGCGAAGTGCGAAATGCGCTACAGCGTGTTCGATCATGCGCGCGGTGCCGAGGTCATCTTTGACCGCGCCGATCTGGACGATAGCCGTTTTCACAACGTGCGAATTTGCGACATCAGTTTTCAAGGTGCTAGACGACAACGTGTCCAAGGTACCGACCCCGCATTACTTAAAGCCGAAGCTGCTGTTTTACTCTTAGAGGAAAAACCATGTACGACATGAAAGAGTTTGTTGCCGCCGATCTGACTTATACAGCCGCACCGAAAGCCGTGCCAACTAAGGCTCATTTTTCTGCTTCTATGGAAACTCCTAGTACTGTTCCTAATACTGCTCAGCAGCACCCCTTCGAATGGTTAGAAGCGCGTGTCGCACTGAACTTAGGTGACGACCGTCATTTGCTCGACAACGGCCGTCAAGCGCGTCGTGCCACCTCCTGCTTGCTTGAAGCGCAAGCGGGCGATCGCGTTCTGGTTGCCGCGTTTTCTGATGGCACAACGTATCTCATGCATGTGTTGGAACGGGTGACGGGTGATGAGGCTGCGCTCAGTGTGCCGGGTGCGCAAACCTTGAGCTTGCGCCAAAGTCGCATCGAAGCCCATGCACCAGAAGGGATCGCTTTGCGCAGTTTGCGTGAGGTGGAGTTGACGGCAGCAACGGGTACGGTATCGATCAATGCCAGCAATGTGTTTCTCACAGTCGGTGAGAGCTTGGTGCAACAAGCTCGTCAATACGTTGGCAAGTTCGCTAACTACCTTCTGGAGGCGCAGCAGCTCTTGCGCTTGCATGGGCGGGACGCCTTGATTACGGCCGAACGCGACGTCAAGGTTGATGCAGAACGCATCAGCATGGGCTGATGAGACTTATCTAGATGAATGCGCTTAATAACTTCGGCTGCGGCAGTATCGCGTTTCCTGATGTGTGCTTGGTGCCTTTGCCAGTACCCCAGGTGAACTTCGGGTTGTCGTTCTTGAACATTCCCGCGCTGTTTAATGTTTTTTTTGGCTGCGGGATTGCTGAGAACCTCATCACCATTGAAGCGGCCAGCGTGGGTGATGCGGGTGTGGGTGTGGTGTCCGGCATGTGCATGGGGCCTAAGCGGCCATTGCTCGGTAGCTTTGTGGTGCTGGTGGGTTGTATGCCCGCTTCGCGGGTGACTTCGTTGACAGGCCAAAACGGTTTGTTACCGAACGCGCCGGGCATCACGCTGATTCCCACGCAGTTTCAACTGTATTTTTTTGGATGATGAAGATGCTGCTTGGAGTTTCATTACTACGGATTTCACTGTTTGGGCTGCTGTGTTTATTCAGTCTGGTCAGTCTGTTTAGTCTCGGGGGCTGTAGCACCATAAGTGCCATCAACGATGTGATTTTCAATTCACCTCCTAAGGCGGAATTGCGCAATGTTCAGGTAATCGCTGAGTCAGGGGCTAATCAAAATATCGCTACACGACTCGACTTGGTGTTTGTCTACGACCTTCCTTCCGTCAGCTTGCTGCCGAAAAACGGTGTCGATTGGTTCAACCAGAAGACTGCATTGATGAATGGGCTTGCCAAGAGTATTGACGTCGTCTCGTTAGAAGTACCACCGAGCATGATTATTAAATCGGTCAAATTGCCAGACCGCTATAAAAAAGCATTGGGCGTTTATAGCTACGCCGATTACATCGATGCTGCGGGTCAGAGCATGGGAAACCTAACGCCTTTTGAGACAGTCACCATTCGCCTCGCTCCCCATACCGTGACTTACGTAGGCAGCTAATACAGGAAGTAAAAGGAGACAACATGGAAACCAATGACGTTCTATCTGATGCAGTGCACTGGTCTGAAGGCATGCTGCTGTCGCCGCAACACTTACAGCAGAATGATATTTATTGGCACGGTCAATTAAGGCAGCGTCTCAATTTGCTGAATCCCCATTGCTATGGGGTGAGCCGTATTGCGGTCGATAGCAATCAACTCAACAGTGGCATCGTGGCGGTGACAGATCTGGAGTGTGTGCTGCCGGAAGGTTTGCTGATTTCCTTTCCGGGTACTTTCGTTAGTCGCACTCTCTCCATTGATGTGAACAAGTGGTGTAAGGCCGATGGAAAGCCGGTGCGTATTCATATCGGTGTTCCGCCGCGTAGTGGCAGTCAGGCAGTGGCAACGAGTTCCATTCGTCGTTATGACGTTTTGCCGGGCCGACCCACTCCCGATGAAAACACCGGCATCGGTGATGTGGTTGTTGAGCGTATGCAACTGCATATTGAACTCTATGTTGCAGAAACTTTGCCAGCAGATTACAGCTATTGCCCGTTGATGGATGTGGTGCGTGATGCGCAAGGACACTTCAAATTGGCGCCTTACCATCCACCCATGCTGCGCATGGCTGCCTCAGTGTTTCTTGGTGATTACGGGCTGTTGTCCAATGCACGTGCTTTAGCTGGGCAACTTTGGGAGAAACTACGCTCTCTTGCTGGCGAAGGTCACGAGAATGGTTACGCACAAACCGACGAAGAGCATCACGCCAGCATTGCACGTCATTTGGCGATGAGTTTGCCGCAGCTCGATATCACCGTGGGGTCCGACGACACTGCGCCGGAGATGCTGTATCGCAGCTTGGCACAGGTGGTCGGGCATGTTGCCTCGCTGGGTTCCAACCCAGTGCCGCCCAGCTTGACGCCTTACAACCACGACGATTGCGTAACGCAATTTGGCGTTGCCATTGACTACATCAAACGCAAGCTAGAACTGATTAATACGATCTACGACTGTTTCCCCTTTGCGTTGGTGAGCGATGAGTATTTTGCACAGCGTTTACCTGTTGATGTTCGCAACGAACTGATTGTGGAGCTGCGGCCACGTGTGGGCGAATCGGTGTCAGACCTAACACGCTGGCTTAAGGAAGCCTCAATTGCGAGTGATGACCTCATGCCTACGCTGCGGCAACGTCGTTTACATGGTGCGATTTCACGTTTGCTCACACCCGAGGAAATTGCTGAGCAAGGTCTGCGTCCCAATGGGGCTTACTACGAGATTCGCAATCAGCGTATTGAAGTGGGAGACAAAGGTGTCGTCCACATGTTCCGAGCTGGTCGCTCGTTGCTCATCTGCGGGGCGGTGAACTCACATATGCCCGCTGCTATTTTGCTTTATCAACGCAAGGCCAAAGCTGCTACGGGTAAGCCCGCTGTAGGCAAAGGCAAGTCTGTAAGCGATAAGGCGGAAATAGTCCATGCCTGAAGAAGGACTCACGCCTTCTTTCTTCCAGCTCAATTGTTTTGCTGAGTTCTACGAAGAAGTGGCCAATATCAAACTCGCTATCGCCGAAGGGCGATTGGGTGCGTACTTGGCCGTGGGCGACGAAGTGCCGCCAACGCAGGCAGTAGATTTAGCCAGTCGGGTGAGCGGCAAGCTCACCAGTTTTCTGCGCCAACAAGCACAAACAGTGAGCAAGAATTCCAGCGAAGCGACTCACCGCGCTTATGGCGTGACGCAATACATCATGGCAGCACTGGCCGACGAAATTTTCATTCTTGAAATCGACTGGACTGGCCGCAAAGTTTGGTTAGACGTTCTGATGGAGTACAAGCTTTTTCGCACGCGCGATGCGGGCAAACAGTTTTTTCAATTGGCGGAACGTTTACTCAACGCGCATCAGCGCTCGCCGCAACACATCGATCTGGCTGCGGTGTTGTTGCTGGCACTACAACTAGGGTTCAAAGGTTTTTATCGTGGCGAGGAGGGTGAGGCGACGCTGGAAGTCTTGCGCGAAAAGCTCCATCGCCTCGTCAATACAGATCGGCCTAAGCGTGACACGGCCGCTTTCCCAGAGGCCTATCAGCAATTGGTGGTAGGAAAAAATGAAGAACGTATTGCACCGCTGCGACCTTGGTATTGGGCTGGCGCGATTGCGCTGGGGGTCTATTTGGTTGTTTCCACGAGCGTCTGGTTTGCCTTGCTGCGTCCCTTTAATACGGAAGTCGGACACTCCGTTATCGCCGTGAAAAAAACAGCCACGAGTGTTGAGCAAAGCGGTGAGCAGGCAGGGAACTGAGCAATGAGCAACGCAGTGGCCAATAAGCCCCCCCAATATTACTCATTACAAAATTGACATGCCAGAGCAATTGAAAGCCCTTCTTAGCAACATCACCACACAGAATGCATGGTATGCAGCCGGTGGTATGGGCGGCTTGCTCGGGATTTTCATTGTGGTTTATGTGCTGCTTTGGTTGATTAAGAAGGTTCGTAAGCCCGCTATCGTGAAAGTACCTTGCGGCAAGCCCGCTGACTGTGTGATGTGCAACTGGATGCGTGGTTGGCTTAAGGCAGTGATGGCAGCCTTTAATTATTTGCGCACGCGTCGTGAGTGGCGTTATCAGCAGCCTTGGGTGTTGATGTTGGGTGAACACAGCGCAGGCAAGACGAGTTTGCTTGCGTCGGTGTCTGCTGTATGGCGACAGATCCCACCCGCACGTGCTTCAGAACTGGCAGTGAGTGGAACGAGCTGGCACTACTTTAAACGGGGTGTCGTGATTGACCCGGACGGTCAGTTACCCGTGGCCGCAGAAGAGTCCGGCGATGCAAAGCGATGGCGTGATGCGCTCGTTGCCATCAATGATTTGCGACCTGAACGTCCGCTGGATGGGATTGTAATGACGCTGTCCGCGCGTAGTTTGCTACACACCACATCGAACCAACGTCAGATACTGGCTAAGAATATTTATCACCAGTTGTTGCAATTGCAAGAGACGATTGATTTTATTTTGCCCGTGTATGTGGTGGTGACACAGTGTGATGACATTGAGGGATATAGCGCTTACTGGCGTGCTCAGCCAGTCGAACGGCAAGCAGAAATATTTGGTTGGTCGGCACCATCGCAAGCAGCAAGTGCCGCACCGGCAGAATGGGCTGACGCCGCTTTTGAGATATTGAGCGAACGACTCAGAAGTTTACAGATCGATGTGGCTGCCAGTCAGAACCAGGTCGACCAAGTCGATAGTTTCTTCCTCTTTCCGTACCACTTCAAAACGCTGTGTGACCCGCTCAGCGCTTGGCTTAACGTGGTTTTTCAACCGAGTGCTTGGAACGCGGGATTTTTGTGTCGCGGTATTTATTTCACTGGCAGCATTGAGGCGAATGGCGTACTGGAAGGCAAGTCGCGCAGCGATGTGGCATTCGTTGACCAGTTGTTCGACCAGAAAGTGTTGGCCGAATCTCGTCTTGCGCGTCCTACGCGGCATGGTGTGTGGTCGCGCAATAAACTCATTCGCTACTTACAGATTTCAGGGATAGCGGCGTTCAGTTTGCTTTGTATAGGGCTGATCGTTGCCACAATTCAATTCAATCACCAAATTGATGCGGTGGTTTCTGCACTTAAGCTGATCGAAGACACGCCAGCCGCTATTGATGGTGGCGATAGCTGCGTACCCAAAGATCGTGTGTTTGAGTTGGTGACACAGATTGCGCGTATTAACCACCACTCACTGTATTGGGCGATACCGGCTTCGTGGGTCGATAACCGCGTGACACAGCGCAGCGCTAAGTTGATTGCTAATACGGCTTTTCAGCGCGTCATTCTGCCGGGTTTGGCATGTCAGTTGAAGCAGCAAACTCGACAAATTGAAAGCGGCGGGTTGGTGGTGGCGAGCCCATCCAAAGACGAAAACACCTACCAACCGTTCCGCCGACAAATGCAAAGTCAAGCCAGCGCTATTGTTGAGTTGGAACGAAACATCCAGCGTTTTAAGGATATAGCACCCATTAGCAAAGAGCACCGTCGTGCTTCATCTGCAAACGAAGAAACACTGATGAAGGAGTTTATTGATTTGACGCGCTATGCCTATGGCGCGCCATTGCCGGATAGCGTGGCACGTGAAAGCGGAGCGTTGGCCGTCGCTTTGACCGAGGTGCATGACCGAGGTTATTTGGACATGCCCTTACGCAGACAGCGCTTTACGACTCAGCTTGTATTGCTGGCAGAAGAGTTGGATAAACGTTTCAAGCAGGATGTGGGTTCCGGTGCAAGTTTGCTCGATGCGTTACAGAAAGAGCAGGCGCCGCTCATGAGTAATGCGCTGCAATTCAGCAACTGGTTGAATTGGACTCGCACGTCTTGGTTAGGTGCGACGTCGACCAGTAATCCTTGCGAAGATATTCGCGGGCCGCTGCAACCCGACCTGGTTTCCTTAGTGCAAGACTATGGCTACGACGTAAAGTTGGAGCGCGCGGCCAGCAAGTTCAATACTGAACGATGCTTTCTACCGTCGCAACGTAAGTTGCGCGACCTGACGCTTGCCCCCTATGGTTTGTTGTTCACTGAACAGGCCGGTGTGCTCGATGTGAATCCGGCGTGGAAGCCCGAATTGCTTGGCTTTCCGGCACTCGTTAAATTAACTTTTATGCAGCGCGGCAATCTGCAATCTTTTGTTTGTCAGCCTGCAAGCGCAGGTTGGCGCAACGCAGAAGTGACTGAGGCGAATAGTGCGGTCAGCGAATATCAGGCCTTCGTTAAGGCGCAAGGTTTAACTGTGTTAGGGACGAGCACCGCACCCCGTCCGCTCTACGACAAGTTAGCTCGCAGTCAGTTGGAAAGTGTACTCAACGACGATCTCCAGCGCGCGCAAATGCCGCCGGCTGCCAGCTCGCCGTTGCAGCAGGTGAGCCTCGATGCCGTATCGCAAGCGGATCAGCAGTTGGCACAAATGAGTTCGGATCTCGCCAAAGTGGTGGACCCGCTGACAACGGCCCTGCATAGCTATGGTGATTTAAAGTTTGCCGCGAGTGGCGCAGCCGTCAACCAATGTGCGTTGAACTTTGCCACGGATGCGCTGGGTCATATCGAAACACTGGCCGATGTCAGTCGACTCTATGTACCGACACCGGCTAAAGGCAATGGGTTGGTTTACGAGTTGGGCAGTGTAGCGGTGATGAAAGATTATCTGGCTCGTCAGGTAGCGCGCGCACAAGTGTTGGCGGGTTATGCAGGACCGTTCCTCAAACTGATACAAGGCCCCACACCCGTCAACGACGCCAATATTGCCAATTCGAAAACGGCGATTTACTGGAGTAACACCGTCGTTCAGATTAACAACTATGTGCAGGGCAAAGATCCCACTGGTCAGGTTGGCTCTCTCGACAATCTTTTCCTTAAGCAATTGGGCGACATGACTTACGCCAATTGCAACAAAGTGCTTGCCGCCTATCAGTCGCCAGCACTGGGCAACGATTTATTCTCTGTACGCCGCGAAGCGCTGGAAGCAAAAGTTCAGACACGCTGTGACGATCACAAGTCAGCCGATGCCGACGAGTTGTATCACAGCATTACGGATCGCTTCAACGCGCAACTCCAGGGGCGTTATCCGTTCGCCGATTTGGGGACGAGAGATGCCGCACTGTCGGATGTCCGTGCATTCTTCCAGTATTACGACAGCCAGCGGAGCGCCATGCAGACTGCGCTGACGGGGCTGACCGATAAGCGTTGGACGAAACCGCGCGAATTTTTAACACAGCTTGATGCCACCGCCGCGTTCTTTCGATCGAACTTGAGCGCGGAAGATCAGAGCTTGCCCGTCAAGCTGTCAGTGACCTTCCGTGCGTTGCCGACGGCATCGACGGGTGGTGAACAGTTGGTGGGTATGGCACTGACGGCGGGTAGCAATGCGGCGAGCTTCCCCAACGGCGTTGTCACGCTGGATAGCCCGCTTGATCAAATGCTGGCGCTCGATCTTACCTGGGCGGATAGATCTGTCTGGCAACCGGTGACCGATCCTCAACAATCAGATCTTCTCGTGGCGAATTTAACGGCGACTTACGCAGCCATGGGTCCGTGGTCGCTGTTCAAGCTGATCGACAAGCACAAGCCGAAGACCCCGCGCGTCGATCCGCTCAACCCAAACCGAACGATGTTGGAATTTGTGGTGCCGGTGCAAACACGCAGCGTCGCAGGAAAACCTTCAACGGGTAGCGCGCATTTGTTTATTGGTTTGGATATGAGCGGCGTAGATCCAAAAACAAAGGTCATGGTACCGATCAAATTACCGGTGAGCTTTCCGCGCAGCGCACCAAGCAATTAAAAAATAGAAGTACCAGAAATTCAGCAGGTAGATGAAGCAGGTAGATGAAGCAAGGAGAATCATGATGTCGAACGAATTGATGCAGGAAGCCAACGAATATTTAATGCGTCATTACGGCGTTTCTCTCGATACGCTGCTTATGCCGATTAGCGCGCAAGCGCCAACTGGTGTGTCGTTGCTCGGCCAGTCCGAGTACAACCAGATACAAAAGGCACGTAAGGCTGATGATCCTACGCTGCCGTTAGGTTCTTGGACTTATGAGTTGAAGCGTGCGGACTGGGTGCAAGTGGGTAAGTTAGTGACTCAGGCACTGCTTCATCGCAGCAAAGACTTGCAACTGGCGGCTTGGCTTTTAGAAGCGCAAATCCATCGACATGGTTTGGGTGGCATCGCCCCCTGCCTGATGTTGATGGCGCAACTGTGTGATCGGTACTGGCCCGATGTTTATCCGCAGCCAGATCAGCATGGCCTAGAGCATCGTGCCAATGTGATGCACTGGGTTAACGACAAACTGTTGCCGACCATGCGTCTCGCGCCGCTCACCCTGACATCCGATGGCGTAACACTGAGTTGTGCCGACTGGGAACTAGCGCAACGTAATGAGAAGGTACGGACGAGTTTGGGTCAATCTAAGGAACAAACGGAAGGCATCAATCTCTCTGAGTTTGCGATGGCGATGGCGGGTACTCCGGCGGATACGCATCTTGCCCATCATCATTACGCCAGCAGTGCCTTAGCTGCATTGGCGATTTTACAAGAGACTTGTGATGGCCGCTTTGGCCCGGAAGGGCCGCTGTTCAATGATCTGCGAAGTTTACTGTCCCAGATTGAGTCGCTTATTTCTAATGAATTGCGCAAGCGTGGTTTGCAAACTAGCAAGCCTGCAGAGACCTCGATTGAAGTTGCGTCGGCACCATCAGTAATGGGGCAACTATCCATCTCAGCACCATTACCCGTGTCACCTTTACCTGTATCACCGCTGTTGCGTGATCGCGCCGATGCCTATGCCTTGTTGTCTACGGCTGCTGATTATTTAGCACAGATCGAGCCGCATAGCCCCGCACCGTATTTGGTTAGACGTGCCATCAAGTGGGGCAATCTCGATACTGCGGAGTTGTACAACGAAGTATTTCTGCGATCCGCAGGGCAGATCAGTATTTTTGAATTGCTCGGGCTGCAAAGCAGTGATTCGGTGGAGCAAACCGAACAGGCGTGAAGGTAAAAAGAGATGGTGTCTGTTCGTTGAGGTAATGATGAAGTTAATTAGGAAATAAATCAGGAAGTTACACGGAGAAATTCGAAGGAGACTGAGTTGTCTGCGCAGCCCGTATTAGAAGATGTGTCGTTGCAGGGTGTGATAGGGGTGGCACCTCAACAGGAAGGCCATGACTTTTCGTGGCCCACGCGCTTTAGTGCGCTTCCCGTGTTTGGTACGAGTGCGGCTGGCCCTGCAACGCTTGCTTCACCTGCATTGGCGCGTGCTTGGGCAGAGGCCATCGTCAGTTATTGGCAGGCCGGTGTTGCAGACAAAAGTATCGAGGAGAGTAAGCCGCTTTATCTACTTGATCAAACGCCTGCGCAAGGCCAGTTTACTTGGATGTTGCTCAATGCACTTCAAGCGCGGCTGTCATTGCTCGGGCTCAATTGGCAGCCGTGTTACGTAGCGTGCTGCAACACAGCGGATGAAGCACAAAGCTTGTTGAGCCACCCTTACTTCGACGCATTCATTGCAAACGGTTGGCTCGATGTTGCGTTGCGCGATGGACTAAAAAGTAACGCGCTTCAACTTCAGCGACAAGGCATGACGGTTATGCGTACCGACAATCCGATCGTGATTTTGAGTTTGGGTTATCTGCAAACCTTGCCCTCTGAACTCTATGGTGTGCATGAAGGCAAATTCATGAAGGCAACCGTTGAGTCGTCTCTGTCCAATGAGTCTGATGAAGTGATCGAGTTGCGTTACGACTGGCAGCCGCACATCGAAGGAAATAGTAGCGAGAAGGGTGTGTCAGATGTGTTGTTACAGCACATGCTGTATCAGTATCGTCATCGTTTTACCAGCACGATTATTCAACTTCCGTTGACAGCCTGTGGTGTGCTGGATACTTTCGCCAAAATTTCATCCGGTCGTTATTTGTTATTGGCGGCTGAAAAGGGCGTGTCTTCAGAACAGCATATTCGGCTCGGTGGATTGACACCGCCCAATCAATGGCGTGTCGGCGATGCGCCGCCTTTGTTGAACCTGCATGCGTTGAGTGTGCATCAACAGGAGCAGGGCGCTTGGGTTTGGAATGATCAGCTTGAAGAGGCGAGTATTGAAGGAAATAAGGTTGCAGGAAATAGTGCCGACGGTGTGGTTCTCCACGTCGCATTGCGTCACGATGAACGCGGCGCTAATCAAAATAGTGAAATAGACAAAATAAAAAATAGAAGAGCAAAAAGTTTTGAGTCCATCTTAACTATTTTAGAAGATGCACACCCAACGCATTTAGCCCGATTGATTGACTGCGTAGCAGATTTGCCCACTGAAATGTCCGTATCAACTCAACGTTTGAGTATATTGCGTAGCTCGAATTACGATCCGCGCGTGCTTAAAGCGGCCATGGCGGGATTGCACCAGCAACCTCTATCGTTGTCGGAAACAGCGCGTCGTGACTGGACGTCTGCCTTAGTACGCACTTGGCGAAACTATCTGCCTTTACCTCATGACGACATTTACGGTAACTTCTATCGCGACGTAGCCATCTTTGCTGCGCAATTAGGCCATTGGGGTTTGGCACAAGAATGTCTGTGCTTGGGTCTTAATCTCTTTTGTGAGAACGCGCTGGATTTACATCATCTTGCGTACTGCGAAGCATCAACGGGTGCAACCGATGACGCGCTGTCACGTTTGGCCCGCGCAATCGACTTAGCACCTGACGATGAGTCATGTCAGCAGTTATATGCCGAGCTTTATAAACGGCAACAGGCCTGGGATGCGTGCACTTGGTATGACCCGACCGTAGCAAGAGATAAAGAACTTCGCCTGGAGCCGCTGGGATCGGAGCATGTGTCCAGTCTGTTGTATCAATACCGTGACCCACAAATTGCTGAGATGACTCGCCTACCCGTGATGCACACGGCAGAGGATGTCGAAGCATGGATGGCAGAGCAAGCCGAAGACGCAGCCCGAATGACCTACGCGGTTATGCATGCATGCTGGGGTTTTGTCGGTATGGTGAATGTGCATTGCGCCGACAAGGCAGGCTATTTTTATTTCTGGATGGGCAGCGATTTTCAGGATAGAGGCTTAGGGCAACGTGCCACTGCTTTATTGTTTCGGCAGACGGACAAGCTCGGTGTTAGGGACATTTACACCTCAGCGTATACCGATAATCAACGTTCGTTGCATGCGCTGAAACGGGTGGGCTTCAAAGAGGTATCACTACGTGCACTGGAACCCGATGAGCGTTTGATTTTTTTGTATTTACGACGTGAGGCAACTGCAATAAATGGCGATGAAGTTAAGGCTGGCTTGAAGCAGCTATGTACAGCGATAGAAAGTCCGATGTGTTTTGAGGATTGAGACGTAGTGACGATGTCTAGCTGGTATTAAATTTGAATCACCCCAAACAAGGAGAATAAAAAATGTCAGCACCGAAATATGGCACCCCGACAGGACGGGTTAGATACGACGACGCTTCAGTGAGCGGTAAAGATTACGTTCACAGCGATGCGCAGTCGATGCGTGTAAAAACTGTCGACGCGCCTTTTAAGCCGAGTTTTTTGCAAACGCTATTTGGCAGAACAAAAGTGACTCCCACGCTAATGCAGAAGCGCCCGATGACCGTATCGTCGCAACATGCGTTTGTTCCTGTGACGGACGAATCTGGTAAGCGATTTCACGCCCATTTTTTTGATGTTCAATACCACCCAGATGGTGTGAAGCCTGCTGTTGTGAAAAGCGATGGCAGTGTGATGGAAGGCAATATGCCCTTCATGATGGCGCCTGGTATGAAGAAGATGGGGACAGGGCAATACGATCCTTTTCAGGTTCCTGCTGACCAGATGTCACGCAAGCCAAGTGACTTCAGCTATTTCACACCGATAGAAGATCCGAATAAATGATTTCCGTGATTTAGGTATGAGGTAGATCATTTTTTATCTACAGAGTTTTTAAATAGTGAGGAAAGATTATGTTGGCTTTAATGCGTGGTGCTCTTGGAGCGGCTTCATCGACTACTCGTAGAGCTGCTCCTCGAGTTAGTGCTTCATTGCTTTCGCAACGTCGCTCTTATATGTCCGCTGCTGAATTTTCGGCGCGTGTGCCTCAACATGTACAGAAGGCCTATCTTGCGGCTGTGAAAGATAAACAAACGACACAGCGGGTGGGTGTGGGTGAGTGTCATTCAGTCGCTAGCATGGTTCGTGATTTAGTGCATGAACGCTTAGTCCTAAACGGAGAGGGTAAGGCTACGAAACGGGTTGCTACGTCTAGTACATGGAGTTCGTCGAATGAGGCACTGATTGACCGAGGATTTCCTGCGGTGGTTCGCGGTCATGGTGCTACCACTGAGCATAGCGAGTGGCATGGCAATAGTCATGGCACAAGTACAGGCCATGCTCTTGCTGTTCTGAGCCGTACAACCGACGGTGGTGGTTTTGTAGTGCATGACCCAGATAGTACTCACGCTGGACCTGGCCCGCACGCACCCTCCCCGGGTGCAAGTTTGCGAGTGATGAGTTCTGAGGATTTGCACGGCGTTCGACAGGTTACACAAGAAATTGACAGAGACAATTATTCATCACTCCCCGTGGTCGAACAGCGTGCGCCTAGTTTGTTCAGTCAGGTGAAGGGATATCTTGGCTTTGGTGATAGTTAATCTATTTTGAGTTTGTAGTGATCTGCTATTTCTACCCCAGTAGATGCCTATAAACAACGATGTATAGGTATGCAATAAATTACAAGACCATCGTATATCGATTGAAAAGAGGAGAGGCTAATCATGGAAGCGATAAGAAAGAGTACGGCATACCAATCTATATTTGGAAAGCCAGGAGGACCCTCGCCGGTTGGGCCGAGGCAGCATCTGCAACAGGGCTTGGGAACACCGACGCAGCCGTTTACGATGGCACTGGGAATGGTTAATCACAACTTGGCGAGCCATGGTAGTACCGATCTCACGCCAATGCAGTCTGCGAAATATATTAAAAGAGCGAAGAAGGTCGAAAATATGACGCTCAGCAATACCGGTGCTCATGTGGAAAGCGCCATGGATTGGGCAAAACAGGGCAATGGGACTGGTGTGTTTATGAACTTGAGCGCAGCATTTTTTACTGGCGTACGTGACCATGCTAATTACAAAACTGGCAAAGTCTTTCGCAGCCCATCAAAGTTTTGATGGGCTTTATTAACAGGGAAAATAATGAGCAGTGAGAGCGCACCCAAATATACGAAAAGTGTAAATCAAAGACCTGCCTTCGGTCTCATTGGCCGCATCTTTGGCTTGAAACACCAGTCAGTCAGTTTCGAAAAGACGGTGGGTACTACAACCAAAGTGCGCAACGTTAGCATTGGTAACCCGGAGACGGAGCCGGTATCCAAGTATTCGGTTCAAGTTCGACAGGAATTGACGCGCGAGGAATACAAAGCATTTAAGAGTGCTGCGCGTATTGAGCGAGATGCCTACGGAAAAAAACATTATTACGCATCGGATTACTTGGGCTTTAGAGGCAATTGCAATGACCATGTTCGGAAAGCACATTCCGATGTGGGCATCCCGTTTCCGGAAGGACAATCAGGGCTGAGGAATCAGAGTTTTTATTACCAGCCGCCACAATCTAAAGAGTCTCAAGATGCTTATAACGAGTTCAGGCGCTGGCAAAATTTGTGAACGTATGAACAGCGACTAAATTTCTATGTTTAGCCCAACTTTCGTCGTGTTTTCTCCACTGTCCCGAGTGGTGGCGTTCGATGTACCACTGTTGAGTGATGCGCGTATTTGAGATGGCACACGGTAAGAAAGAATTGTTTGAGTGCGTTGTGGAAGTGGTTCGTCGATTGTTACCGGGGGTGTTTGGCGAGGAGAGGCTGCATCACCGCTCCAGTATTGTTGTATCTGAGCACGGCGCTGAGCTTCTTCTGGATACGTGACGCCGAGCTGAACACGCGTTTGATCATTTGGTTTGATGACGCTCACTTTGTCGCGGCCGTCGCGTAGAGGCAGGGCAGGGCCGTAGCGGATATCAAGCAGAGTCATAGCAACATTGCGGTAAGGTGAGGTTAGGTGAGTGCAAAGTATCGCGCGCTCATGGCTCAATTGGCAAGTGATTTATGGAGGTAGTGTGGGGCGAATTTATCAAACCTCATTGATGGGTGAGGCCGATGTGCGAGTCGCTATTGTCGACAACCGTGGTCAAGCGGATTTGCTCGTTCACAAAGTAGGAAGCTGGGCTTTAGCCCACGGCGACGCACGTTGGTATCTCACGCGTGACAAACAGGAAGCCACCGTTTGGATTTGCGTGTGCAGTCAGGGTATGGCTGATGTCTTCATCCATTTTGTTAAAACTTATGGTGAAGCAGGTTGGCAAAATACGCACAAGTTTAGAGGGCGGTTTCGGTAGGAATCCAGAGTATTTTCTTAGAGTAATTTCTGGAGTCGGGCGCAGTGCTGAGGTACAGCCGGGCGATCAATGTGACTCAAGCTACGAGGAAATAGCGAGCGAATTCATCTGATTTTCTTGGCTTGCATCCTTCTGTTGATGGCTAAGTTTAATTAGCGCGTCTTACATGCCTAAACAAACTATTCCACCCGAGTTTATAGCTAAATATAGGTGCGCTAACGAACAGAACTTAGAGATTACAAAGGCCATGCTTCATATGGCGAACTTACAACCATAGAGATAAATTCTCAATCTATAGGTAACTAAATCTAACAAAAGTTGGTTTAGTTCTAATATTCTCAGGAGAAATAATGATGACAATGAATAAAGCTAAAATTAAATCAAGTACTGCCCTAGGTTTGGCTGCTGTGTTTTCACTAGGCCTAAGCGCATGTGGGACAACCAACAGCCCTTATGGGAATGACAATTCAAATACTGTTTATCCCCGTACAACTAATTCAAATACAAGTGGTGCGTACGCAGAGTATGGCGTTGTGCAATCTATCGAAGTCATTAGAACCAATAATGCTTCCGCCAATAACAATGATGTGGGTTTAGGTACTCTTGCTGGTGCGGTAGTGGGGGGCGTTGTGGGTAATCAAGTAGGCGGCGGTAGAGGTAATACGGCGGCGACCGTGATTGGTGCGGCAGGTGGGGCATTCGCGGGCCACCAATTAGAGAAGCAACATCGTCAAAACCAACCGCAAGACGAGGCTTATAAGTTCACCATTCGCATGAACAATGGCGCTTTACAAACCTTTACACAAAGTAGCGCGGCCGACATTCGCGTGGGGGATCGTGTTCAAATAGAGGGTGGCGCTATTCGACGCTACTGATTTAAAACTCAGACTAAACTTTTAATGGAAGATCCCGGCTGTGATAAAAGATCCTAGTAACACAGCCGGTGCGTCCCCAATTTACAGCACTCTAACAGGCAATAACCCCCAAGATTTTGCGCAGACTGATGTTTTAGGGAATTTAGAAGAGTTAGAGGCGCACGAGGGACTTGAAGGAGTGGACGGACTTGCGCAGGATAGTTCACCAAGCTTGGCCAGCTTACCTAATACGTCCAATGAACTAAGTGATATTGAAAAGCTATTTTCAAAGATTCACATCCTGAATATCTGTGTAGGAATTTTGGCAGTATTTACATTTTTTGCGGCGCTTTATTTGGCACGTGCTTTCTTTGTTCCACTGTTGATTGGAATCCTAGCTAGCTATGCCTTAAGGCCCGTAGTGGTGTGGTTACAAGGGTGCCACATACCCAGTGGTTTTGCCGCAGCACTCGTGTTGATTAGCCTGGTAGGTAGCATCTCGTGGCTTGCTTTTTCTCTGCGCGAAGAAGCTGCAACTATGATGGAAACCCTGCCGCAAGCTGCGCGGAAGATGCGCCAACATTTGAGTGAAAAACGCAGTGGTAGTCCAACGGCGTTACAAAATTTTCAAGAAGCAGCTAACGAAATACAGGCCGCTGCTACAGATGCGGGTATAAAGCCCGGGGCTAAACCTGCATCCAGTGGGCGCGTCATTTCGGTGAGAGTGGCTGAGCCTAATTCTTGGTTGCGTGACTATGTGCTTGCTCAAACGGCACTACTTCTGACTGTTGCAGCCCAAGCACCGACAGTCTTATTACTGACTTTTTTTATCCTCGCCTCAGGAACGCATTTCCGGCGAAAGTTAGTGGGTTTTGTCGGCCCTTCACTTTCAAGAAAAAAAGATGCCTTGGCCATACTGGTCGAGATTGATACACAGATTCAGCGCTATTTATTAGTGATGGTGGTCACGAATACATTATTAGGGATATCCACTTGGCTCGTCTTTAAAGCGCTGGGTGTGGAGCAAGCAGGTGTATGGGGTGTTGTGGCAGGTGTGCTGCATTTCATCCCTTATCTAGGTACCGTACTGCTTGCTGTGTTGAGTGGCATAGCCGCCTTTTTACAATTTGATTCATTACTAACCGCGCTGATGGTTTCCGGTGCTTCCTTAATAGTCGCAAGTGCTATTGGTTTTCTGTTGACTACCTGGTTACAAAGCCGCTTTGCCAAAGTGAATATAGCTGTCCTGTTTATTGCTCTGCTATTTTTTGGGTGGTTGTGGGGTGTATGGGGCCTATTGTTAGGTGCGCCGATCGTCGCCATCGCAAAAGTCATTTGCGATCGCGTTGAACCTCTCAAACCTATAGGCAATTTATTAGGCCAGTAGGTTTCAAGAGCTATAAAAGTGTTTTAATTTTCTTCTTTGTTCGTCAACGCACAGTCGCTTTTAGATTAAACCCCTATTCTTGCATCAATAATTCCCTCTTTAGAAGGTCCAGAGGTTTTGAGTGTTTAGATAGAGGTATAGGCAGAGAATACAGCCACTAAAGCGATGCAAGCACAGCCATCCCAGCCGCTACAAGAACTGCACGATTTTGGCCAACGTATTTGGTTGGACAACATTACCCGAGAGCTTCTCACGAGTGGCACACTGAATCGTTATATCCAAAATTTTTCAGTCACCGGATTAACCTCTAATCCGACAATTTTCGAGCAGGCGATTAAAAATAGTAGTGCCTACGATGAAGACATTCTTACGCACTCGCTTTCAGGAAAGTCAGGTGAAGAACTGTTTTTTGAGCTGGCATTACACGATTTAACCCAAGCAGCAGATTTTTTTCGACCCATTTATAACGCCACAGAGGGCATAGATGGATGGGTCTCGCTGGAGGTCGCTCCCTCGCTATCTAATGATACGGTGGGGACAATCAAAGCGGCCACGCAGCTCTATGAACGTGCGCAGCGACCCAATCTATTTATTAAAATCCCCGGTACGTTTGCAGGCTTGCCCGCCATAGAAGAAAGTATTTTTTCTGGTGTGCCAGTTAATGTCACCTTGTTGTTTTCCACTCAACAATACATGGCTGCCGCTGGGGCGTATATGCGTGGGATAGAGCGTCGACTTGAAGCGGGTCTCAATCCTAATGTTGCTTCTGTCGCCTCTGTTTTTATAAGTCGATGGGATGTAGCAGTAAAGAACAAAGTAGCTTCCACGCTTCAAAATCGGCTGGGCATTGCAATTGCTCAGCGTACCTATATAGCTTACCGCGATTTATTGTCTTCGCAGCGTTGGCAAAATCTCGTCAGGTTGGGTGCTCGCCCTCAGCGATTACTTTGGGCAAGCACCGGAACGAAGGACCCCGCAGTTTCCGATACGCTTTATGTGGAAGCATTGGCGGCCACACAGACCATCAACACATTGCCTGAGAAAACCTTACTCGCTTTTGCTGATCATGGAAAAATAAACACGCCGCTATCGATTGATTCCAAAGAGGCAGAGCAAACTATTACTGAGTTTAATAGCCAGGGATTTAACGATGAAGAACTCGCCACAGAATTACAGCGCGAGGGCACAAAATCTTTTGTTCAATCATGGAATGCATTAATGACTTGTATTGCTGATAAGGCAGTGCTGCCGCCCACCACTCCCGCCAATAGAAAATATTGAATAAAAATGAAAAGCGCCAATGAAAACGATAATGAAAAGCGCGGAAATTTTTATAAAATACCTAATAAAAACTGAGAAAAATTAAATTTTTATGTTTGATGCAAATAACCCAAATAATGTGAATACAAAAATTAGTCCCTTAGCCGGCAAGCTACCTACTTCAGAGGTGTTAGTTAATGTCCCCAAATTAGTGGCGGCTTATTTTGATGAAGTGCCGGATTATTCCATTCCAGCACAGCGTGTTTCGTTCGGTACGTCGGGACATCGTGGTTGCTCTTTTGATAACACGTTCAACCAATGGCATGTACTCGCTATTACTCAAGCAATCTGCAATTACCGTAAGTTGAAAAATATTACTGGCCCCTTGTTTCTAGGTTTAGATACACATGCGCTTTCTCTTCAAGCATGCACCAGTGCGCTCGAGGTTCTGGCGGCTAATGGAGTGGGTGTCATGCTCGCCCAAGATGACGAATACACACCCACCCCCGCGGTTTCTCACGCCATACTGATTTATAACAACGGCCGAACGGAAGGCTTTGCCGATGGCATCATCATTACCCCTTCACACAATCCACCTAGCAATGGGGGTATTAAATACAACCCCCCGAATGGCGGGCCTGCTGATTCCAACGTAACCGGCTGGGTAGAGGCCAACGCGAATGAGTTTTTAAAAAATGCCCTTCAAGGTGTGCAAAGAACCACTTATGAAAAGGCACTGCGCGCAGACACGACCTATCGCTACGACTTTCTAAACACTTACGTTAACGATCTAGGCAATGTGCTGAACATGGACGCAATCCGTAGCGCCAAAATTAGCTTGGGCGTTGATCCCCTGGGTGGAGCAGGCGTGAACTACTGGGGTGTAATCGCAGAGCGCTATGGCCTCGACCTCATCGTTGTGAATGATGTTGTCGATCCGACTTTTCGTTTTTTGACGCAAGATTGGGATGGCCAGATTCGCATGGATCCCTCTTCTTCCTATGCCATGCAAGGCTTGATAAGCCTGAAGAACCGCTTCGATATTGCCTTTGCGTGCGATACCGATCACGACCGTCATGGCATCGTGACCCCAAGCGCGGGTTTGCTTCCCCCTAATCATTACTTGGCTGTGGCCATTCATTACCTGTTTCAACATCGGCCGGAATGGGGCCAACAGGTTGCAGTCGGCAAGACGGTCGTCAGTAGTCAGATGATCGACAGAGTAGTGCACTCATTAAGAAGAAAATTAGTCGAAGTACCCGTTGGCTTTAAGTGGTACGCAGAAGGGTTGCTAGAGGGTTCTCTCGGTTTTGCGGGTGAAGAAAGTGCAGGTGCGACGTTTTTACGTAGGAACGGCAAAGTTTGGACTACGGATAAAGATGGCATCGTCGCAGCCCTACTTTCAGCGGAAATAACGGCACAAATGGGCCGAGATCCGGGTGAAATTTATCAAAAGCTGACCAAGGAATTTGGTTATTGCTATGCTGATCGCGTTGAAGCACCAGCCACCTTAGAGCAGAAACAAAGGCTATCAACGCTCTCACCTAAACAAATACTAAGTGATGAACTGGCCGGCGAAAAAATTACAAATATTTATAGCCACGCCCCCGCGAATGGCGCATCCATTGGAGGTTTAAAAGTGATGGCCGAAAATGGATGGTTTGCGGCGCGTCCTTCCGGCACTGAAAATATTTACAAAATTTACGTTGAAAGTTTTATTAGCGAAGAACATTTGCGTTGTATCGCCAATGAGGCCCAAGAAATAGTTAATAAAGCCATTGCTAGAGATGATTTTCCGAGTGAGATTGCCGATACAGAAAAGCCACCGAGCGTTACAACCGGACATTGATTATGCCTATCCTGAGTTCCAAGCCAGCTGATGCTTTTGCATCCTCATTGCCGATCAAAAATTTAACTGATGGCACACTAACCGATAGCACACTAACCGAGGCCACTCTAACCCCAAGCGCTTTAACCAAAATTGATGCCTATTGGCGGGCCGCAAATTTTCTTTCTGTCGGACAAATTTTTCTTCGCGATAACCCGCTGTTGCGTTCACCTCTTCAACCTGAGCATGTAAAAACCATGCTGCTCGGGCACTGGGGAACTTCGCCCGGGCAAAATTTTATGTATGCGCATTTGAATCGTGTCATCAATAAATATGACCTCGATATGATCTTCGTCTGTGGCCCGGGACACGGTGGCCCAACTGTCGTTGCTCATACTTATCTGGAAGGCAGCTACAGCGAGATTTATCCGCACATCAGCCAAGATGAAGCGGGACTCAAAAAACTCTTTACGCAATTTTCTTTCCCGGGGGGCATTCCTAGCCATGCTTCGCCGGAATGTCCGGGATCTATTCACGAGGGTGGCGAGTTAGGTTATTCGCTTAGCCATGCGTTCGGCGCAGTGTTTGATAATCCTGAACTCATTGTTGCGTGCGTGGTGGGTGATGGCGAGGCTGAAACGGGGCCGCTTGCAACAGCTTGGCATTCCAACAAGTTCCTTGATCCCGCTACCGACGGGGCCGTGTTACCCATACTCCATCTCAACGGTTATAAGATTGCCAATCCCACTCTTCTTGCGCGCATTAGCCGTGAGGAGTTAGAGCAGCTATTCCGTGGCTATGGCTGGACGCCGCTGTTTGTCGATGCAGATCCCAGTCATCAATATCACCTAGATCATGAGGCAATGGCAACCACATTGGATAAAGCCATTGAACTGATCAAGCAAATTCAGCAACAAGCTCGGCATAGCAATAGTCCAGATAATCTTGAAACTTCTGAAGTTTCAGAAGTTTTAGAGGTTTTAGAGGTTACAAAAAGCCCCATCTACCCGCGCTGGCCAATGATCGTGCTGACCTCCCCAAAAGGTTGGACAGGCCCTAAGCAAGTCGATGGCAAGCAGATTGAAGATACTTTCCGCTCGCACCAAGTCCCACTTTCGGATCCGGCGCATCACCCTGAGCATCTAAAACAATTAGAAGCTTGGCTAAAAAGCTATCGACCGGAGGAGCTGTTCGATGAACAGGGCCGTCTAAATCCAGAGTTAGCCGAGTGTGCACCCAAAGGTGAGCGTCGCATGGGCAAAAATCCTCACGCTAATGGTGGGCTTTTACTGCGCGATTTAGTCATGCCCGATTTCCGCGATTATGCGGTCGATATTCCCCATCCTGGGGTACGCGGTAAGGGTGATACGCGTGTGCTTGGCCCATTTTTGCGAGATGTTGTGAAGCTGAATAACGAGCAGCGTAATTTTCGCGTATTTGGCCCCGACGAGACTATTTCTAATGGATTAGCCGCTTTGTTTGAAGAGACTAATCGGCAATGGCAACTGCCCATAAAAGAGAACGATGAATTTCTTGCACGCACAGGGCGCGTGATGGAGATGCTGAGTGAACATCAATGTGAAGGTTGGCTAGAAGGATATCTACTCACTGGCCGACACGGACTTTTCAATTGCTACGAAGCATTCATACACATTATTGATTCGATGTTTAATCAGCACGCCAAGTGGTTGAAAGTGTCATCGCAATTACCTTGGCGGAAAAAAATAGCTTCGTTAAATTATTTGCTTGCGTCCCATGTTTGGCGACAAGATCACAATGGCTATACCCACCAGGATCCTGGGTTTATAGATGTTGTGGTCAATAAAAAAGCCGAGATTGTGCGTGTGTATTTGCCACCCGATGCGAATTGCCTCCTCTCGGTGATGGATCATTGTTTGAGGAGCAAGCATTACGTTAACGTGGTTATCGCGGGCAAACATCCGGCACCCCAATGGCTAAGTATGGAGGCAGCCATTCAACACTGTGAAGCAGGGGCCAGTATTTGGAGGTGGGCTTGCAATGAAGGAGCAGCAAACGAAGGGCCAGGGAATGATGGCTCGAATGATGAAGAGACTAGCAATGCACATAGTTCTCCCGATCTCGTCATGGCGTGTTGTGGTGACGTGCCTACGATGGAAACATTAGCGGCTGTTTCAATCTTGCGTGAGCACCTACCTGATCTAAAAATTCGGGTTGTGAATGTCGTGAATCTCATGAAGCTGCAACCACAGAAGGAACACCCTCACGGTTTGAGTGATGAAGAATACGATGGTTTATTTACCCAGAATAAACCCATTATTTTTGCTTTCCACGGCTATCCGTGGCTCATACACCGGCTGACTTATCGGCGCACTAATCATCAGAACCTGCATGTGCGCGGCTATATAGAGGAAGGCACTATCACCACGGCATTCAATATGACTGTGTTGAATGAGTTAGATCGATTTCACCTCGTCATTTCCGCGATCAATCATTTACCGCAAACAGGAAGTCAGGGCGAAAAGCTCAAACAGCTTCTTGAGGAAAAGCTTGTCGTACATAAGCAATACATCGAGACACATGGTGAAGATATGCCAGAAATCCGTAATTGGGTTTGGCCCGAACAAGGTAAAGATGCTTGGAACGTAGTAGAGCAAGAGAAGTGACACTCAATTCACTATCTGATTCGATGAATAAGGGTGAGTTGAGCCAAGTACCAGCTCAAGCGCCAACTCAAGCACCAACCGAGCTTACAACTCAAACTCATTGGCATGGTGTTTCCAATGAGCATGCTTTTCAACAAGTTGTAGTTGAGCTCATTTTAATAAGTGCGCTCCGCGCTATTCAACAGCGAGGGCAGTTTCTTATAGTGCTTGCAGGTGGAAATACACCGCGTGAAATTTATAAAGAACTTTGTAAGGCGCAAACAGACTGGTCTGCATGGCAAATTTACTTCAGTGATGAACGTTGTTTACCCTCAAATGATTCGGCACGCAATTCACGTATGGCTGCAGAAGTTTGGTTGGATCACATACCTATTCCACTCATCAACTTGCACCCTATGCCCATGGAGATGGGGGTGATCCAAGCTGCGAAAAACTACGCAGAATCATTGCACGGCATCGGCGACTTTGATCTTGTCTTGCTTGGATTGGGTGAAGACGGCCACACAGCCAGTTTGTTCCCTAACCATGAATGGGGCGCGGAAGCACATGCCCCCGATACGTTGGTAGTGTGTGATGCACCCAAGCCGCCATCAGAGCGCGTGTCCTTAAGTGCTGCCCGCTTGAGTCGTGCGCGGCAAGTTATTTTTCTGGTTAGCGGCGAATCTAAACGCAATGCTGTCGATGCCTGGCGCGATGGTAAAGCTATTCCGGCTAGTGCCATTAATCCGATAGCTGGTGTTGATGTGTTCGTAGAGGACAAATTGCTTGTGCCAGCCTTAACAGTGAAAGGAATTTAAATGCATTTAGGCATGATTGGATTAGGGCGCATGGGCGCCAACTTAGTACAGCGCTTAGTCAATGAGGGTCATGAATGCGTTGTGTATGACGTGAATCCGGCCGCAACAGAAAAGCTGATTGAACAAAACAACAGTAAAAATAAAGCCAAAAATAAAGGGATACGAAGCGCCCTATCTACGAAGGAACTCGTCGAGAACCTGTCTAAGCCCCGTGCGGTTTGGGTGATGGTTCCTGCAGCCGTCACGAGTAAAACTATCGAGGAGCTTGCATCGCACATGGAGGAGGGCGACATCATTATTGATGGCGGTAATAGTTATTATCGAGACGACATCTTAATGGCGAGGACGCTCAAACAACGTGGCATTCATTTCATCGATTGCGGCACTAGTGGTGGTGTATTCGGATTAGAACGGGGTTATTGTTTGATGATAGGTGGCGAGACCGAAGTGGTTAAACACCTAGAGCCGATCTTTAAAAGTATTGCACCGGGAGTCGATGCAGCCCCCCGTACTATTGGTAGGAATACTGGACTAGCCGAGGTGGTCGACCCTGTCGAGCAAGGGTATCTACATTGCGGCCCCACAGGCGCAGGGCATTTTGTAAAGATGGTCCACAACGGTATTGAATATGGGCTTATGGCGGCGTATGCCGAAGGTTTGAATATTCTGCAGCATGCCAATGCCGGTAAAGAAAACCGATCAGCCGATGCCGAAACTGCGCCACTGCGGGATGCGGAGTTTTACCAATACGAATTCAATCTTCCACAAATCACTGAAGTGTGGCGTCGGGGTAGCGTTATAGGGTCGTGGTTACTTGACCTTACCGCAGCATCACTGCTCAACGATCCCGAGCTAAAAAACTATTCTGACAAAGTCTCTGATTCCGGTGAAGGTCGTTGGACAATAGCGGCTGCGATTGATGAATCTGTCCCAGTGCCCGTGTTGAGCGCAGCGCTCTTTGAACGTTTCAGCTCGCGTGGCGGCGCAGATTTTGGTAACCGCGTGCTGTCAGCAATGCGTAAACAGTTTGGCGGCCATGAATCTAGCCCCGCATCTAGCCCCGCATCTAGCCCAACATCTAGCCCAACATCTAGCCCAACATCTAGCTCAGCATCCAACATCGACACTCGTTCTGCATCGGAAAATAACGTGAAATTGGACGGAAAAAACTCCAATGGATAGCAGTCCCAACGACGCGCCACTGTCTGATGCGCTGGTGTTATTTGGCGTTACTGGCGATCTCGCATTTAAGAAAATTTTCCCTGCACTGTATGCAATGGCCAAACGGGGCGCCCTTCATGTTCCAGTGGTGGGCGTTGCGTCTTCAATACTTACGCTGTCGCAACTGCAACAGCGCGTAGAAGACAGCATCAAGCAATCCGGCGGCATTGATAATCAACCTGCGCTTGATCATCTGCTCTCTTTGTTCCATTACGTGAATGGCGATTACAACGACCCCAGTACATTTACTGCACTCAAATTCGCATTAGGAAGTGCGTGCAGACCAGTGCATTACCTAGCCATTCCGCCCGCACTTTTTGCCACGGTGATTCAAGGCTTGGGTGCTGCAGGTTTGGCCGATCAAGCACGTGTGATTGTCGAAAAACCATTTGGACGCGACTTGGCTTCTGCGCGCGACCTCAATCGCATTGCGCGCTCGGTATTTCCTGAAGACGCTATCTTCCGTATTGATCACTTCCTAGCCAAGGAGGCGATCATGAACATCCTGTATTTTCGATTTGCCAACTCGTTCTTGGAGCCCATCTGGAATCGTAACTATGTGGCCAGCGTTCAGATCACACTCTCTGAGCGTTTTGGCGTGGAAGGGCGGGGCGGTTTTTACGAAACTGCAGGCTGCTTGCGTGATGTAATCCAAAATCATCTGTTTCAAATCGTTGCATTACTGGCCATGGAACCGCCCACCTATCGTGGTTTCGGTGCTGTGCATGGTGAAACAGCCGATGTTTTTCAAGCCATGCGTCCTTTGATTCCGGACGACTTAGTGCGCGGTCAATACCTTGGTTATCGAGACGAAGCTGGGGTAGCGAAAGATTCTGATGTTGAAACTTTTTGTGCGTTACGGCTTTTCATCGATTCGTGGCGTTGGCAAGGCGTGCCATGGTATTTACGTTCTGGTAAATGTTTGGCAGAAACCGTTGCAGAGGTGATCGTGCAATTGAAACCACCGCCTCAACGGCTTTTTGCCGATTCCGCACCTAATGTGGGTGAAGCTAATTATTTACGTTTCCGTCTTTCCCCCAGCTCTGCGGTGGCGATAGCGGCCCGCGTTAAACGTGCGGGTAAAGAGTTTGTTGGTGATCAGCGTGAGCTGTATCTCATGGATGAGCGACCCGGTGAAGAAGCGCCATACGAAAGGCTCTTGGGGGATGCAATGGCGGGAAACGGAGCACTATTCACTCGGGAGGATGCCGTGGAGGCAGCGTGGACAGTCGTTGAGCCCGTCCTAAATAGCCACCATCCCGTGTATGTTTATCCGCGTCAAAGTTGGGGGCCGCAAGAGGCTGACAACCTCATTGCTGTCGACGGTCATTGGCATAACCCGATTGCTGGCTGAGGTAGATAGCTACAAATCTACCTCACCGCTTCCTGCTACATCCCGCCACCAAAGCTAGAAGCTTGGTAACGACTGTGCTTGTTACTTACGACCCACAGCAACCAACATAAATATGCCCACAGCGATGGCACCGGCGCTGATAATCAGAGGAACGTTCACCGTTTCTTTCTCTTGTACTTTAAGTTCCAGAGGACCAATTTTCATACCCGTGGTTTCTTTTGTATAACTAAAGCCGCCGTAAGCCAAGCCAAGACAGCCTGCTACGATAAAGATGATGCCGATTACTTTTGTTGGGTTCATTTTTTATGTCCTGTAGGGTGTTAAGTGTGTAGTGAAGTAAAAAAGGTAAAGTTAAATTACTAGGGTTTAAAAACGGGGGAGTTATATTCTGCTGCAACGGATGAACTATTTTGCGCAGCGGCAGCAGAGAATACCGCTAATTTTTCTAGAACGGTTTTTATTACCGCATTGGTAGCCAACACGCCGCCATAAGGATCTTCACTTTTAGCCTCTACGGATTCATCAAATTCCTTTCCCGCGATAACGCGCCGTGTATTGTCATCTACTAATGTGGCGCGCAAAGTGAAACGGACTCGACTAGGCTGCGTAGAAAAATCGTGTTGTAGGCGGATGATTTCAGTATTGAGTCGTAAATCGCTGGTTGTGCTGTTGGGCGACATCACCACTGCGCGAAAAGCACCGGTTCGTTCAGTCGCAGCGACTAGAAGTGGCTCTAACATTCGGGCTGGAGGCTCTATCCACTCGTTGTGCGCAAAGTATTCAATTTTATGCGGCTGCCGAACATAGAGCATACGTGCGCTATCAAAACCCGCCGCCGCATGGGGTGGGCTGATGGCTAAGGTCAGTGTAGGCTGAGTAGTCGCATTCCCAGATTGAGTTGCCTGTTTAGGCACGTTGTTTTGCTCGCGCCATAAATTGTCGATGGAGTAGAAGGTCGACGTGGCAGTGGTACTCGGCCCAAGTGCGCTACAAGCAGAAAGCGTCATGGCAGACAGAGACAACATCAATCCCCTAACTAGCCAACCCAAGGGTTTCATTGAATGTTTGTAGCCCTGAAGATTCAACAGTGTATTCATGACGATCATGGTTCTTTCCTTTTTTCTCCTGGACCTTCGGGGACGGGTTGGCGGCCAAATAACAATCCGCGCGGGTCACGTTCGGTTTGTTCACTAAGGCGTCGTAGCGACGAGGTAAGAACACTCAGCTCCCTAAGCAAGCGCTCCATTTCAGGCAAGGTTTCTGCGCTGATGCGTTTAACGTCGACACCCACTGCCGTAATCGTATTGCCCGCACTTGCGCTGGTGCGTGCAACTTCATTCCCCATTTTTTCAATGGAGTCTGCGCTACGTCCGATTTGATCAATCACCGGCCCAATTTGGTTTGTGCCATCAGCGGTATTTTTAAAGGTCCGAGAAGCATTCTGAATAGCAGAATCTATCTCTGTTTTACGCGCCGCAAAGGCGCGCGTAACGGTGGCGATGTCGGCCAGTGCGCTGCTAAAGGCGATTCGGTTTTCATTGCTGAGCATGGCATTAATGTTGTTCGATGTACTGTCTAACTTCGTCAGCACCGTAGTGAGGACGTTTTCTAGCCTTGCCGATAAGGAAGGCTTAGTACGAATCACCGGATATTTGTTGCCCGCGATTACTTGCAGCGGTGGTGAGTTTTTAGCGCCGCCACTCAGTTCCACATAGGCAATCCCCGTCAATCCTTGAGTTTTCAACACGGCAGTGGTGTCTTCTTTGATCGGTGTACCCTGCTCAATAGCAAACAGCAGAATCACCCCCTCTGGGTTATTAGGGTCCAGCCGAATGCCTTGTACCTTGCCTACGTCTACACCGTTATATTTCACCGGCGCATTTAAATTGAGCCCCGCAACGGATTCGTCTACAACCGCAAGATACTTGTCGTATTTTTTTTGGAAGCCGCCTCCTGAGGCGAGCCAAAGTGCGCCAGCAATAAACGCTGCGCCCAGCAAAAGTACGAACGCACCTACCAACGGATAATTCACTTTTGTTTCGATGATAGCCTCCCGATGTTTGTATTTTCTGCGTTTGTTGAATTGTCTGTATTGTCAGCGTTTGCTGGGTTTGCTGTGTTTGCTTTTGCCGCTCTCCCACGGCTACCTCTTTTGCCTCTTGGTCCCTCAAAGAATGTCTGGATCAACGGGTTGTCGTTTTCAGCCAACTCCGCCATTGAGCCAATAGCTTGAACTTTCCCCTCTGCCAGCACGGCCACACGATCCGCCACTTGCCAGAGCAAATCTAAGTCATGCGTAATCATCACGATGGTGAGGCCGAATACATCGCGTAGCTTAAGCACCAGCTCATCCACACCGGCGGCGCTGCTCGGATCAAGCCCAGCAGTAGGTTCATCCAGAAACAAAAGTTCTGGATCAAGCGCCAAAGCACGGGCGAGGGAGGCGCGTTTCATCATGCCGCCACTGAGCTCCGACGGGTATTGCGCACCCACTTTAGGTGGAAGTCCCGTCATGGCTAACTTCCAATCGGCGATTTCATCAATTAACGCATCACTGAGACCCGTGTGTTCGCGCAGTGGCAGCCCAATATTTTCCTTCACGGTAAGCGCACCAAATAAACCGCCGTGTTGAAACATCACGCCCCAACGTTGGCGCAAAGCCAAAGCATCCTCATCACTTAGGTTTTTCAAGTCATTACCTAATACTTGTATAGAGCCGGCATTAGGTTGATGCAGCAAAATAATTTCACGCAACAGCGTGGATTTGCCGGAACCACTGCCACCAATCACCGCAAAAATTTCTTTGCGACGTACTTGAAGATTAATTTCGGCATGCACGACGTGCTCGCCAAAGCGAGTTTCCACCTTGTCTATGTTAATGACCACATCGTCAGAGGGTGTCGTAACGGGCAATGCTTGAGCAGCTAGGTTACCTAGGTTATTTACGTTATCTAAGTTATCTAAGTTATCCACGTTACAAATCCAAAGCGCTGAAGACGACCGAAAACACGGCGTCTGCAACGATGACCAGGAAAATAGATTGCACAACACTGCGCGTGGTTTGACGGCCCACGCTATCCGCGCCGCCTTTCGTTCTAAAGCCTTGAAAGCAGCCGACCACCACGATAATGGCGGCAAATATGGGCGCTTTACCCACGCCTATTAGATAAGAGGTGGTACTCACGGCTTTGACAAAGCGATCGAGAAACTCAGGAAAGCTGACACCCAGTTGAGAGCGCGCCATAATCATGCCGCCGAACACACCGAGGACATCCGCGAATACGGTGAGCAACGGTAGGGCGATCATCAGCGCAATAATCTTGGGCAGCACGAGGATGTCGATAGGCTTCATGCCCAAAGTGCGCATAGCATCAATTTCTTCCGTCACCGCCATTGTGCCAATCTGCGCAGCGTAAGCAGAGCCGGAGCGGCCCGCGACGATGATGGCTGTGATTAAGGGGGCAAACTCGCGCAACATGGATAAACCCACCAGATCAGCCACAAAAATGTTTGCACCGTATTGCCGCAGCTGATCAGCCCCTTGATACGCAACCACGATGCCTAATAGGAAAGACAGCAACCCTACAATGGGTAGTGCGTCGAACCCAGCACTTCGTATGTTGTAAAGAATAGGGCGCCAACGAAAGCGTTTGGGGTGGGTGATGCAACCCGCAAATGCGACAGCACTTTCACCGACAAAACCGAGCATCGCAATAAACTGTTCAAAGGCGGCGACTGTATTGCGGCCAATTTTTTCTACTATGCGCTCACCAGTATTGAGTAACTTAGATTTTTGGCCTTTCTCATTCTGTTTCTCGTCGTTCTGCTTCTGCCCATTGTTTAACTGAGGTTCCTTAGTTTTTTCCCCAAGATGCTCCGCAATAACATCAAACAATTGGGCAAACTCAGGACGCAAACCTTGTACCGTGACCTTAAGGCCCTGACTATTCAAGCGCAGTAGCATCTTTTGCAGCACCCAAGCACCCGCTGTATCTAAGGCTTCAATCTGCGTTCCATCGGCAATAGCATTATTCGTTTCATCAAGTTTGATTAATGCAAGTTGCTCTTCGAATGGGACGGGGATGTTTGATTGCTTGCCTGAATGTTTCTTTGAACTGGTTTGGGCATGTCCTATTCCTAGCGCTGTCCAAGATCCAGACAGCGCAATTTCTTGTGGCCCAAGCTGGGCAATGGCAGCAGGTGTCATCGATGTTGAAGTCATAGTTCGATGCAGAGTAGCGGCAAATACAGATTGGGTATGTACGAGAGCGCACCAAATTACCTAAATTTGGTGCGGTTAGAGAGACTAGGCTGCAGGAGGCTTGGGGTGGGAGGGCGGATGAGAAGGCCGAGGCGGAAGTTATGATGGCCTGTTGTAGGCCGGTTCTACACGGGTTCTTTAAGCGTATGTCGCGGTAGCTTGATAGTAAAAACACATCCAGAGCCGGGTGCATCAACTACCGTGAGAGTGCCTTGGTTAGCTTCCACGCTGCGCAATGCAATAGATAATCCTAGCCCTAAGCCGGATTTATTTTCATGCCCTTGCGAGAAAGGTTCGAACATTGTTTGTGCCGCACCGGGTGGCAGACCTTTACCTTGATCCTTCACGTCAATCAAAATGTGATCCCCTGCTGAGTAGGCAACTAAGTTCACTTCACTTCCACGCGGGGAAAACTTAAACGCGTTTTGCAATAAATTTCCTACAGCCGAAAAAAGTAGTTCGCGATCCGCATCTAGTGCAAGAAGTGGGTCGACGACTGAAACAGTCAGTATGCATTCCTCTACATGGGCTTCAAGTGAGGCGGATTGTTGGACTTCAGTAATAAAGTTAGCCAGCGAAAACAATTTTTTCTTAACCGTTAATCCGGCACTTATTCGAACATCCGCTAAAGATCGATCGATAAGATAGCGGAGGCCCACTAAGCTCCGATCTAAAACCGCGCCCGTAGCCCCTGAAACACCGACGTTGCCGGTTTTGATTGCTGAGAGGGCAAGGGTGGCTGTGTTAAGCAAATTTCTTAACTCATGGGCAAAAAAACCTAAGCGCTCATTGGCTGAGGCAGCTAAATTGTGGGCCAGGACCAAATCACGTTGGTTGCTAAACTCTCTCACCGCATCAGCAATCCCGTTATCTAAGCAGCGATTAAGCGTACGAAATTCGTCTATCTTAAATGGCTCATTTCTTTCGTAGGCCAAGTCTGTGACGGATTGGCAAAGATCGCCATAATCATGCACAACTTGGTCCACCGTGAAACCGAGTCGCAATAGCTCACTCCCATGTTGCGCTGCTGTTGCACCAATATTAGATGCACCAAGCTTACCTCCACCTGAAGGGCCTGAAATTTCTATACTCTGTTTATGGTCCGCTGATTGCTCTACCTGCAGAGTTTGAATGAGTTGTTCGATGAAGATAGGGATTCCACTTTTCAGCTGCTGCGGTGTCGCTCCTCGAAAAGGCCGAGTAGCCACTTTTTCCCTACAACGAAAAATTAACTCGCTTTTATGGGCGCTAAGAAACTCGTGCATCATGGTATTGCCTCTGATTTCTGTAAGGGAGGCTGCCGACCTACGAGTGTCGAGGGTCAGATGTAGCTTGTTTCTTGAGACAAAAAAATGAGGACTTCTTACTAAACTTAGAGTGGTGACGAGATATGTACCCTAGCTGGAACATAGTGTAGAGGAGACTCATCCTACACCTTTGTTCGGTACCGAACGTAAGCTAATTTTATGAATGTTTTATGACCCTTGAATTTATGCAGTTATTTCTGGTTAACTCAGCAATAACTCCCCAATTAAACGAGCTAACAGCCTTTATCCATGCGGTTCTTCAGGCATCATTTTGAGTGATTTCCAATGTTGCATTAGGTCACAGATGCCCCAATTGACCTTGAATAGCGATTAATTGTATTCAGTTATAGGGTGGTAGCAAGTTGAATACAAGGTAAACGGCTGTAAATAAACCAAAAAACGTGACTTATTTGCAATAATAATTAGAGCCTGTGGGCTATTATGGGTTTGCGATATAAGAGCTGTATAGAGCTAACAGAGCTAAACATGAGCTAAACATGAGCTATATAAAACTGTTATTAAGATCGACAAGGTTTACTGCAATTTCTTTGAATCGAGTTCGGGCCTAAAACTTTGAGCGACCAACTAAAAAACGAGATGAAAAACGAGAGTGCGCCTTCCTCTCACCATCTGGGTGATGGCCTCCATGAAGATCAACTTCATTACGATCCACTGCTGGATTGCTTGATTGAGCTGACGCGCATCCACGGCCGCCCTAGTACGCGCGCTGCGCTATCAGCGGGTTTGCCCCTACCTAAAGAAGGTCTAACGCCTTCGCTTTTTCAACGTGCGGCTGGGCGCGCAGGCTTTGCCAGCAAAGTGGTTCGACGCTCTTTAGACAAAATTGATTCTGCACTCTTCCCCGTTGTGTTGTTGTTGGAAGGGAATGAGGCCTGTTTGTTGTTAGCTTGGGAGCGTGAAAAAGGAGAAAGCGAAAACCCGCTTGCAGAAAAGGGTGGCAGCGCACGTGCTGTCGCACGAGTTTTATTTCCCGAAACAGGCCAAGGCAGTGTAGCGCTAGGCCGGGAAGAATTGCTGGCACGTTATAGCGGCATCGCCATTTTTGCGCGGCCTCATTTTCGTTTTGATCAACACACACCCACCTTAGGCAAAGTCGTTGAAGGCCATTGGTTTTGGAGCGCGTTTAAGGCTGAACTGCCGATTTATCGCGACATACTGATGGCCGCAGTATTGATCAATTTATTCGCTCTAGCGATGCCTTTGTTCACCATGAACGTGTACGACCGCATAGTGCCTAACTATGCGGTTGAAACCTTGTGGATGTTGGCGGGTGGGGTGATATTAGTGCTCGGCATTGATTATGCATTGCGTTTGTTGCGTGGCCACTTTGTAGATTTAGCGGGTGCGCGGATAGACCTGAAACTGTCTGCGCTAATCATGGAGCGAGTGCTTGGGATGCGGATGGTAGATCGTCCTGCCTCGGTAGGCTCCTTCGCATCAACTTTGCGTTCATTTGAATCGGTACGCGATTTTATTGCTTCGGCCACCATCACGGCCTTAATTGATTGGCCTTTCGGTTTGCTCTTTTTGCTTGTCATTGCTTGGATTTCTTGGCCGCTGGTTTTTATCCCAATATTGGGCGGATTAGCCATTGTAATTTATGGCTATGTGATCCAACACAAAATGCATGAGCTGTCAGAAACCACGTATCGCGCCACGGCGATGCGTAACGCGACTTTGATTGAAAGCCTGACCGCGCTGGAAACCATTAAAGCGCATGGTGCTGAAGGCCAGATGCAAGCAAAGTGGGAAAAAACAGCGGCGTTTCTGGCTCGGGTCAGTGGTGAGCTTCGCCTGCTTTCCTCATCCGCAATCAACGGCGCTTCTACCATTCAGCAGCTTGTGAATGTGGCAACCATTATCGCGGGCGTGTATTTAATTCATTTTGGCATGCTCACGCAAGGTGGACTGATTGCTTGCACCATGTTGGCCGGGCGTGCCATGGCGCCTTTGGCACAAATCATTGCGCTCCTCATGCAATATCAAAATGCGCGATTAGCGCTCACCTCGCTCGAAGAAACCATGAATCGCCCCACAGAACGTTCGCGTGAGGCTGCCTTCGTGCATCGCCCCGAAATTCGTGGGGAAATTGAGTTTCGTGACGTGACATTCAGCTACGCAGGTGGGGCTGAACCGGCGCTGAAAAATGTGTCGTTCAAGATTAAACCGGGCGAACACGTTGTCATCATCGGCCGTGTTGGTTCGGGTAAAACCACCTTGCAAAAACTCATGATGGGTTTGTATGTTCCTACCGAGGGCGCCGTATGTGTAGATGGCGTGGATCTCCGTCAGCTAGACCCCGCTGATTTGCGACGCAATGTTGGCTATGTGTCACAAGACACCATGCTGTTCTACGGCAGCCTGCGCGAAAACATTGCGATTGGCGCACCCTATGCGGACGATAGAACTTTGATCGAAGCAGCCGAAATGGGCGGCTTAAGTGAGTTTGTAAATCGTCATCCGCAGGGGTTTGACATGATGATCGGGGAACGGGGAGATTCAATCTCCGGCGGCCAAAAACAAGGCGTGGCCATAGCGCGTGCCGTGTTGCTTGATCCGCCTATTTTGTTGCTCGATGAGCCGACGAGTGCAATGGATCATACTTCTGAGGCCCAGCTAAAAGAAAGACTCGCGCGCTTCACGGAACACAAGACGATGGTGGTGGTTACGCACCGTTTAAGTTTGCTGGATCAAGCACATCGCATCATTGTTGTTGACGGCGGAAAAATTGTCGCCGATGGACCGCGCGATACGGTTATTGCTGCCTTACAGTCTGGCGCGATTGTGAGGGCTTCATGAATAACAACCTGAAGCTGAAAGCTACGCAAATGCAAGCGTTCGTTAAGCGTCTTTTCGCCCAGCACGTGCAGCCACAAATAGATCGCATCGACAAAGAACGTGTGATGGGATGGCTGAGAAAAATTCACGCGTGGCTAGAAAAATTAAGGTTGCGCGTTCAGCCGCATTTGGACCGATGGTTACAAGTTTGGCGTGTTGATCCCGATCGCACCGAGCCGGATTTTGTGGCCGATGCAGATTTCTACATGATCCAGCAAGAGCCGTTGCGCGCCCGTATTTTGTTGCGCTCAGGTGGCGTGGTGCTGGCCTTGTTTTTAATGTGGGCAATGGTGACAGAGGTTGATGAAGTCACGAAGGGCGAGGGGAAAGTTGTGCCTTCGCGGCAGTTGCAAGTGTTGCAAAGTTTAGATGGCGGCATTGTGTCTGCCATTGCGGTACAGGAAGGTCAAGTGGTCGAAGCGGGACAATTGCTTATTAAAGTTGATCCAACCCGCTTTCAATCGTCGGTGGGAGAAAGTCGCGCGCAATCTTCTGCCATGCAAGCCAAGATAGCCCGTTTGCGTGCTTTGGCAGAGAGCAAACCGTTTGAACCACCGATTGAAGCGGTAACGGATGATCCAAAAATGGTGGAAGAAGAACGTCGCTTGTACGATGCGCGCGTAAATGAGTTGAACGCGCAAATTTCCATCGTGAAACAGCAACTGGTGCAGCGCCAACAAGAGTTGTCTGAAACGTACTCAAAGCGTGCCCAAGCTGCGCAAGCTTACGAACTTTCCATGAAAGAGCTTACCGTTACTAAGCCTTTGTTGAGTTCTGGTGCAGTGTCGGAAGTGGAGTTGTTGCGCTTGGAAAGAGACGTGGGGCGCTTTCGGGGCGAACGTGATATTGCCGGTGCCCAGATTGGTCGCATTCAGTCTGCCATTGTAGAAGCTACGCGCAAGATTGAAGAGGTTGAGCTTAATTTCCGAAATGAGGCACGGCGCGACATGGCCGACACGCTGGGCAAACTGAACGCTTTATCAGCGGGAAGCGAAGGGTTGAAGGACAAAGTAAAACACTCCGACATTATGTCGCCCGTGCGCGGCACAGTGAAACGCTTGCTGGTGAATACGGTGGGTGGTGTGGTGCAGCCGGGCAGGGACATTATCGAAGTGGTTCCGCTAGAAGATAATTTGTTGCTGGAAGCGAAAGTGCAGCCTAAAGACATTGCGTTTTTGCGGCCCGGCCAAAAAGCGATTGTTAAATTTACCGCTTACGATTTTTCGATTTACGGTGGGCTGGAAGGCAAGCTGGAACAAATCGGCGCGGATTCCGTGACTGACGAAAAAGGCAACACCTTCTATACCGTTCGTGTGCGGACGCATAAATCGAGCTTAGGGGTAGGCTTACCCGTCATTCCGGGGATGGTTGCTGAAGTCGATATCGTGACCGGTCAAAAAAGCATACTTGCTTACATGTTGAAGCCCGTTCTTAAAGCTAAACAAGCGGCATTCACAGAACGCTAGGTTCCTCACACTGTGCTCAACACTGAACAAAAAATAGTCCCGTGCCATGAAAGTCGTTAAGCATTGCTTCGTGTCTGAGAAAGGGGAGTTATTGCCGCGCTGGCAAGAAGCTTTCCCCACGGCAGAGGCTATTTCTTATGGTCAAAAGATCGACCCTAAACAACTTCAAAAAAATCCGCCCTCACTGATATGGTTACGCCCGTTAGCGGGTAGACCGGTAGCGGATTCCCTCGCTGAAATCCGCAATTTATTGGGTGGCGTGAATGAGGTGCCCTTTATCGTATTGAGCGATGCGCCCCAAGATGAGGAAGCATTGGCCTGTTTTTCAGCCGCTGCTAAAGGCTATTGCAACACGCACGCCGCCCCCAAAGCTTTACAGCAGGTGGCTGATGTAGTGCTGCAAGGCGGGCTGTGGATCGGCGAAACGTTGATGCAACGCTTAGTTCAAGCAACCGTCAGTATTCCCAACATTACAAAAATAGAAACAACTGAAAATTGGGCAGCCAAACTGACTGAGCGAGAACAACAAGTCGCGCGAGTGGTCGCGGGTGGAGCCAGCAATAAAGAAATTGCCAAAGAACTTGGCATTACCGAACGCACCGTCAAACTGCATGTGGGCGCTGTGTTGAGCAAGCTCGGTGTGAGAGATCGATTGCAGCTTTCGCTGATTGTGAATGGGAGTCGGGTGGGGCTTTAAAAATAGCGACTCGTTATCGGCGGACATGCGCCTTTAAGTAACTCCACTTCTCATCCGGTGGGTGATAGAAACAAACCAAATGCTCATTAACAATGGTAACCAGGAAGATGAGACCGGCAACTCAAACCGAAATCCAGATAGGGTTAAACAGTTTTATTGAGTTTTGTATTCAGAGGGAAAAGCAAGACCGATTCATTGGCTTTTTATGCAGTGCTAAGGGCATGAGGAAGTGGCTCGTTCAACTAGATCACTTCCAAAAGTATCTGAACTTTAATCATGTACATCAGATACCCAATGCTGCGACTTCCACTTCCTTGATTGAAAAACATAGGCTTGCCGAAGAAAATGAAGTGTTCGTTCTTTCAACTCTTAATAATATGCGAGGGTTGTTCTTCCCCTCAATCAAGCTATTGATGAGACGCTTAGGATAGGTAATGGCTCCATCCTTTGTTCCCAAAATACATCGCCTCCATTTTGGTTTTATTTTGGCGAAGAACCGCAAGCTCAATTCTTTTTTATTAAGCGATAAGGTATCAGGGTGAATTGAATTAAATTCAGTCTCAAGTCTGGCAAGTCCTGCCCTGAGACCCCCATCCAGCTTGCCTGTCAGGGCAGTGTTTTAGTCGCAACCCACCCTTCATTTCATTCCCCTCTCATTCAGTCGACGAACTAAAGAGCACATAACCTGCTCGTTTCTTCAATATTCTCCATCGAACCAAATTACGATTAACTCGCTGGGCCGAATGGCCTAAGCAACCTGTACCTCAGTACAGTTACCAAACCGAGTTACTGAGTGCATCATCTGCTGATATTTCGTCATCCTGTTTCAACTGTATTCACTGCATCCCCATTTGGAGCCTTAACCATGGCCACTGAAAATCGTCTTGTTGGTAATGTCATCCTCGTTGAAGGCCAAGTTTTTGCGCGTACACAAGACGGCGTTCAACGCCAGCTTAAAGTCGGCGATGCCGTTTTCGAACATGAGGTTATTGTCACTGCGGCAGGTGCACGTGTTGAGCTTTCGTTTACAGATGGCAGTATTTACCTTGTTCGCGAAAACGAAACGGTCACGATTGATTCTATGGTGCTCGGCGATTTGCCCGAGTCGCACAACGTCGCTTTGCTGGGCCGTGTCGACGAACTAACCGACATCACCCGCGCGATTGTTGAAGGGAATAGTCTCGACGCCTTACTCGAAGAAACTGCAGCGGGCTTGTCGGGCGGTGGTTCAGGCAACGATGGACACGACTTTGTGCAGCTTCTACGCATTGCCGAAGGGCTGGCCCCTGCGGCTTACGACTATGGCTTTCAAGATGGGGGTCGTCTTCCTGTTATTTATCCGGCGGATGGAATTGATGGTGGCTTACCTGCGGCTACTCCCCCAGGGACTCCTCCATCACCTGCCACACCTCCCACACCTCCCACAACTAACAATGTTCCATCTGCGCTTGCTGATACCGTTAATGCAACTGAAGACACGCCATTAAGTGGCAACCTGGCAGCCAATGACTCTCCTTCGGCCGATGGTGGCAACGTGTGGGCATTGGTGAGTCCCACCACGCATGGCACGGTGGTAGTAAATCCGGATGGTACGTACACCTACACGCCTGCGGCCAACTACAACGGATCGGATAGTTTTACCTACCAGATTACCGACATAAATGGCGACAGTTCAACCGCTACGGTGACTGTGAATGTTGCGTCCGTTAATGATGTTCCCGTTGCTGTGGCAGATGCGGTCAATGCAACTGAAGACACGCCACTCAGCGGCAATTTGGCGGGCAACGACGCGCCGTCGGGTGATGGCAGCAATGTGTGGTCATTGGTAACAGGG
>Ga0209181_10000878_pt1 | contig 54174 bp, 43 predicted proteins | sample MAT05_FD_187208 | JGI IMG/M metagenome (GOLD analysis project Ga0209181, IMG submission 187208) | Freshwater microbial communities from Lake Fryxell liftoff mats and glacier meltwater in Antarctica - MAT-05 (SPAdes) (version 2) | ecosystem: Environmental > Aquatic > Freshwater > Ice > Liftoff... | reverse complement strand
TCACGAGTTCGAAGTCCGGGTCGTTGGCACGGACGCCACGCTTCGCATGCGGCCCGCCTCGGTCAGCGGCACCCCCGCCGCCGATGACTCGGGCTGGATCGCGCTCGGCTCGGGCAAGCTCGCCTCCCCGCTCAAGGCCAGCGAGTTCACCACCGTCGAGTTCTGGCACGCCGATCAGGCCTTGCAGGTCTGGGTCGGCGGGAAACAGGTCTGCAACAACGGCTACGACTGGACCCCCGCCCAACGCTTCGAGTACAGCACGGGGAAGTCCGTCGATTCCATCGTCAACTCGGCCGCCCCCGGGGCCCCCAGCGAATTGGCCGACCCGCGCTCAGTGCAGTCGCCGAAGATCGCCATCGAATTTGGCCCCGGCCCCGTCTCGGTCACACGCCTCGTGCTCGCGCGCGACCTGCACTACCAAGCGGCGTCGGCCAACCAAAGCATGGCCTTGGGCGCCGACCCGCGCCGCATGCCGACGCTCAACGACAACCAGTTCTTCACGTGCGGCGACAACAGCCCCGCCAGCCTCGACGGCCGGTTGTGGACCAGCGTTGATCGCTGGGTCGCCGAGCAGGTCGATCCCACCATCGGTGTGGTCAACCGCGACCTGCTGGTGGGCAAGGCGTTTTTCGTTTACTTCCCCGCGCCGATCCCGGGCAAGATTCTGATGCCTGACGCGGGCCGCCTGCGATTTATCTGGTAAGCCAAACGAGATGCCTCGGTGTCGAGATGCCTCGACGCTTTCTTTCGAAGAGTCTGTTTCAGAGCCCTCAATTTCTAGTGAGATGGGTTCTCAACCCGTCTCTACGCCTGCTATTTCTTGGTTCTGGAACAGCCTCTAAGCCAGATCGAACACCAGCAGTTCGCTCTCGCCCTTGGACGCGATGGTCAAGAGTGTCTCGTCGCTGAGAGCCGCGCCGTCGCCAGCGGTCAGATCCTGGCCGTTGACGCTGATGGAGCCGCGGATCACCTGCACCCATGCGTGCCGAGCCGAAGCAAGCTCGTGCTGGACACGATCGCCGGGCTTCAGGATCGACGCGAACAGCCTTTCATCTTGGTGTACGCGGAGCGAGCCGTCAGCGCCGTCGCGCGACGCGACCAGCCTCAGCCTGCCGGTGCGTTCGGCGAGCGAGAAGTTCTTCTGCTCATAGCTGGGCTCGATCCCACGTTTCTCGGGAAAGAGCCAGATCTGCAGGAAGTGGACGCTGTCGGACTTCGACGAGTTGAACTCGCTGTGCGTCACGCCAGAGCCAGCGGTCATGCGCTGGACGTCGCCAGGCCGGATCACCGAGCCGGTGCCCAGGCTGTCCTTGTGCTCGAGCGCCCCCGAGACGACATAGGAGATGATCTCCATGTTGTCGTGCTCGTGCTCCGGGAAGCCGTGCCCGGGTTTGACGCGGTCCTCGTTGAGGACGCGGAGCGAGCGGAAGCTCATGTGCTTGGGGTCGCGATAGCCGCCGAAGCTGAAGGTGTGGTAGGTGTTCAACCAGCCGTGATCGGCGTGGCCTCGGTCGTTTGATTTGCGGATCGTCAGCATGTTCTTCCTCATGGCCTCCTAGGAACGCGAGCGTTCTTGCCCGCGCGTTCCTTACTCTGGCGGGCGCTGTGCCAGCGCTAAACCTACCGCGACCGCGACCGGCGTGAGCGCGGCCGCCACTTCGATCACCGCGCGCTTCCATCCCTGCCAGTCAAGCGGCAGCGCCCGCCGCGCTACCGCCGCCGCGAGAGGCGACGCGACGATCAACCCCACGAACAACCACGGGTGCTCTGAATCGCCAAAGAGGTACCCGTGGAACAGCATCGCCATACCCAGCACGACCGGCGCGTCGAACACGCCGGGGCACAGCGCCACGTCGCGCTTCCACAGCGATCCGACGAACACCCCGCCCAGCAGCGCGGCCAAGATCCCCGCGGTCTGCGCCAACGCCAAACTGAAGAATGCCAGCACCAGCACCTGAGCAACCCCGCCGAGCATGACCATCGTCACGAGCGAAGAGACCAGCGACGTGCGAGCCGCGACGTCCGCCACGCAGCGACGCGCGAGCGACCGATCGATCGCCCACAGCGCGAGCGCCGACAGGCCGACGAAGACGCCGAGCGTTACCGCTACTTTTTCAGCCCCCCACGCGCCAGCCTGGCTTCGCACCGAGAGCCAGCCGACGAGCGCGACGGCGACGAGACGGGCGATCCAGATCGCCGCACGAGAGGCGGACCAGCGTGTCGCAACGAACGCGGCGGCTCCGCTCATCAGCCCGAACCACGGAACCCACTGCGACGCGGACGTTGGCTTCCACGCGAACTTTCCGAGCACGAGCGCCGCGATCGGTATGAACGCCACCCCCAGCGCCGCCGCGCCGAACGCGAGTGCGCCAGCTCGGTTCGCGCCCCGGCCACGCCACCACCAAAGCATCAGCACCGCGAGCCCGGCCAGCCCCGGCGGCACGGTCCCCAGGGCGATCTGCTTCAACATGCTCGGATCCATCGATTGACTTTCTGAACGATAGTTTTCTGAGAGCTTCCGCGCAGATCATCGCCGCGTGCCTCGCCAAAGTCGATCAACCGCAAAGCCGCGCGGCGGTTCTCACCGCCGCGCGATGGATACTGAGACTGTCACAGGCAACGCCACGCTCGATGCCGCTCGCTTACGAGCGTGCGCCTTCGAGCGCGATCGTGACCACGACCTCTTCGCCGACCGGGCCGACCATGAACGCCATGCCATAGTCGCTGCGCTTGAAGCTGAAGGTGGTCTCGAAGCCCGCGACCTCGCCGCCCTTCATGCCCTTGCCGATCCCGCCGTCCTTGACGGTGACGGTGAGCGGCTTGGTCTGCCCGCGGAGCATGAAATCGCCCGCGACCTCGAAGGTGCCGTCGGCGTTCTTCTTGACGCTCTTGCTCACGAAGCTCATCTTCGCGAACTCTTTGGCCGAGAAGAAGTCGGGCGACTTGAGGTGCTTGTCGCGGCTGGCGTTGTTGGTGTCCACCGAATCAATCGGGATTGTCACGTTGATCGAGCTCGCCTCGGGCTTGTCCTTGTCGATGAGGAACGAGCCCTCGATGGTGTTGAAGCGGCCATACGACTGCGACACGCCTAGGTGCTGGACCTTAAAGATGGCGGCGGAGTGGACGCCGTCGATCTTGAACTCGCCCGCGTTCAGCGCCGGCGCGGCCGCTGGCTTCTCGCCCATGCCCATCGTCACGCTCGCCACCACACCGGCGACGGCGACCAGACCGGCCGCGCCCAACCCGAACCCGAACCAGACGCCACGTTTCATCGTTCTCGTTTTCATTCACGATCTCCTTGGTAACAAAGTGGTTCTCAACATCACACGAACTCCGCGATCCGAACGCTCGGATCGCGCGAACACGAAAGACTCGTCTAGCTCCTCTTCGCCGGGGCCGCTCGCGACCGAAGAGTTGGCGCTCCAGGCGCCTCCATCTTGAACTGCCTCGCCTTCACGAGGATGCGGTTTAACTCCGCCAGTTCCTTGCGGGCTAGGTGCCCCAGCTGCGCCTTGTGCAAGTCCGACAGAGGCCCATCCAAGCTCGCGAGCATCTCAAGCCCCGCTTTGCTGATCTTCACATGGATCACGCGGCGGTCCTTGTCGCAACGCGAGCGGGTGACCAGCTTCTCGCCTTCGAGCCGATCGATCAGCCGCGTGACGTCCGGCACGTGCGCCACCATCTGCTCGCCGATCTCGTGGCACGCCCGCCCGCACTCGCCAGCCCCGCGCAGGATCCGCAGCACGTTGTACGACGCACCCGTCAGCCCGCGCGACTTGAACAGGCGATCAAACGGCACACCCAGCAGGGACGCCGAACGCTGCACGTTCAAGAAGGCCTCCTGCTCGGGCGAATCGAACGCCTCGCGCTTCTGGATCTCGTGCTGAAGGTTCGCGTGCTTCATGGTTCGGCAAGGCAGGAAGAAAGGGGAGATGGCCGGCCGATAGGACGGTATTCCGGCGTCAACAGTAGTTGTTGCAACAACATGTGTCAAATCGGTGATCTCCTCGCTCGCCGAACGCTCACCTTCGGGTCACGTACGCTCACCTCGTTGCCCAGCCTCTTCGAGCCAACCTCGATCCTGCGCCAGACTGTCGCCACGCCGCTGGGCGAGATGGTCCTGGCCGCAACGTCGCGCGGGGTATGCCTGTGCGAGTTCGCCGACCGCCTCGCGCTCGCGCGCGAACTGGCCGACCTCGAACGGCGTATCGGCACGCCGATCCTCGAGGGCGACAACCAGCGTCTGTCCCCCCACATGTCCCCCCACATGTCCTCCCACATATCTTTGCTCGAACGCGAACTCGCCGGGTATTTCGCTGGCACGCTCCGGTCCTTCACCGTCTCGCTTGATACACCCGGCCCGCCGTTTCACCGCGCCGTGTGGGAACGACTCTTGCGCATTCCCTACGGCCAGACCACGTCATACAACGAGATCGCTCGCGCGCTCGACAACCTCAACTCCTGCCGAGCCGTCGGGCAGGCCAACGGGGCCAACCGGCTCGCGATCGTGATCCCCTGCCACCGGGTCATCGAAAAGACTGGCAAGCTTGGCGGCTACGGCGGCGGGCTGCATCGCAAACGCTGGCTGCTCGATCACGAGAGTCTTCACGCCGGGGACAGCACGAGCCCGGGCAGGGCGAGCGCGACCGGCTCGCTGTTCGCGGCCGTTGGACAGATTTTATAGCGCGAAGTTTTCTGGACGTTCGAAGCAGTACTGGTCGCCGGGCCGCGTTCCTTCCCCTCAGAACAGTCTCTTTGAGCGGAAACACAGCATGTCCGAGCAGATCTGTTGCGGTTCAGATTCCAAGCTGGCAACACCGCCGCCCTGACCTCCCAGCAACAGCAGGGCTTTGTCGAGTTCCGGCTCGGGCTCGACAACGCCTTGGGCGGGACGTCGGCCCGGCTCGGTCTCTCGTCCATCGCGCCCGTGAGCGGCCGGATCACCCCGACGCGCTGGTTCGACGCTCAGCTCACCTTGGGCACCAGGCCCACCGCTGGCGTGGCGACCTTGCACTGGTCGCTGACTTCCGGAGAGGTCACGCCGGGGCAGGTTCTCTTCGCCCAGTGGTTCGTCACAGACTCGGGGGCCGCGAGCGGCGAGGCGCTGTCGAACGTCGCACGCATCCCCTTCTTCTGCGGTTCGTCAGGCTGCCCCACCGCGTGCAGCCTGGCCGACTTTGACGCCGACGGGTTCCTGACTGGTGACGATTACGACGAGTACGTCACCGCCTTCGAAGCGGGCGACGTGGTCAGCGATTTCGACGGCGACGAGTTCGTCACCGGCGAGGACTTCGTCGCCTTCGTCGTCGCGATCGAAGCTGGCTGCTAGGCGGGTTGGCACGCTCGTGCTTGCTTGAGTGAAACAACACTTGGCGTGAACCTTTGGCCAACCCTCTAGTCAGGCCTTTGGTCAGGGACGCACGCCATTTTTCATGAGTGGTTGCGCCCCGCCCGCGCCCCGGCGCGAGCCGCCGCGCGGCCGACGACCCTCGCTCACCTCTTGGTTTCTCTTCCCGGTGTTTGTCCGTGTCACCGCGTGGTGCGCACGCCGCTGGCTCGCGCGCGAGGCTTTCTCGACCACGCGAACAGACCTCTCGACTGGGCGGACGAGCCGCGCGCCTCTGCGAGCGAGTTCTTCACCACGCGGCGACACGAAGAAGCACAGGGGTTTTCGTTGGTGGCGTAGCGAGACAGGGAAACAGCGAGTCAGCGAAACAGGCGGAAAAGTCTGGTCCGCCTTCTTCCCTGTCTCGCTGTTTCGCTGTCTCGCTGTTCCGCTCACTCGCTTCTTTGCAACCTGCCTACCCCAGCTTCATGGCTCGGCCCATCGCCTGCCCCATCTCAGCCGGGCTCATGGCAACCTCGACGCCTGCGGCCAGCAGGGCGGTGATCTTGGCGGCGGCGGTGTCGTCGGCCCCGCCGATGATCGCGCCCGCGTGGCCCATGCGGCGGCCCGGGGGCGCGGTCTGGCCCGCGATAAACGCGGCCGTCGGCTTCTTGACGTGCTGCTTGATGTACGCCGCCGCCTCGATCTCGTCGCTGCCGCCGATCTCGCCGATCATGATGATCCCGTGCGTGTCGGGGTCGGCCTCGAACAGCTTGATGCAGTCGATGTGGTTGAGCCCGCGCACCGGGTCGCCCCCGATGCCCACGCAGGTGCTCTGCCCGAGGCCCATGGTGCTGGTCTGCCACACCGCCTCGTAGGTCAGCGTGCCCGAGCGGCTCACGATGCCCACGGCCTTTCCCAACCTGCTCTGGCTCACGTGGGTGTGGATGTAGCCGGGCATGATGCCGATCTTGCACCCGGCGTTGGTGAAAAAGGAACCGGACTCGTCTCGACCAAACTTGCCGTCTCCGGTCTTGGGGCCGGGCGTGATGACTCCCGGGCAGTTCGGCCCGACCAGCGTGTACCTCGAAAGAACCTGCGGGCCCTTGCCGTCGGCCTCGCGCCACGCGCCGTTGGCCACGCCCCACTCGCGGTTCATCTCATCAAGCACCGCCCGCGTCTTGATCATGTCCTGTACCGGCACGCCCTCGGTGATGCAGCAGATGACGCTGAGCCCGGCGGCGGCGGCCTCGAGAATCGCGTCGGCTGAGAAGGCGGGCGGGACGAAGATCATGGTGGCCGTCGCGCCGGTGGCCTTCACGGCGGCCTCGACAGTGTCGAAGATCGGCAGCCCGTTAGCGTTCCCCTCGACCAGGAACCGAGTGCCGCCCTTGCCAGGCGTGACGCCGCCAACCATTTTCGTGCCGTATTCAAAGCACCCCTTAGTGTGGACGGCCCCAGAGGTGCCGGTGATGCCTTGACAGAGGACGCGCGTGGTGTGGTCGATCAGGATGGCCATAGGCGGAGAGTGTAGAGGCCCGGCCGAGAACGCGAAAGAGACGCGCGAAATGTTGCGAGCGATCGATTCCGGGCGCGTCCGGCGAGGCTCTGCGGGTAAACTTCTCGGGCGTGCGCGCATGACCAACCTCAACCCCAACCTCAACCCCGGCCTCAATCCTGATCGATCCGAGCCGGTCGGCCCGGCCAAGGCGGGCTCGCCCGCCACGGTCGGCACGCTCACCACTTGGGGCAGTCTCGCGCCCATCGGTGTGGCCACCACCGAGCACCTCGACGGCACCAGCATCGGGCCCTACCGCCTGTTGAGCCGGCTGGGCGAGGGCGGGTTCGGGGTGGTGTATCTCGCTCAGCAAGACACGCCGGTGCGCCGCCGCGTGGCGATCAAGGTCATCAAGCCGGGGATGGGATCGCGCGAGGTGATCGGGCGCTTCAGCGCCGAACGGCAAGCGCTAGCGCTCATGAACCACCCCAACGTGGCCACGGTGCTGGACGCGGGCGAGACCGGGGCGGGGCTGCCGTACTTCGTGATGGAGCACGTCGCGGGAGCCTCGATCACCGACTATTGCGACAAGGCGCGGCTGCCGGTGCGCGAGCGGCTGGTGCTGTTCATGCTGGTGTGCGACGCGGTGCAGCACGCCCACCAGAAGGGGATCGTTCACCGCGATATCAAGCCCAGCAACGTGCTCGTCGAGATCAAGGACGACAAGCCGGTGCCCAAGGTGATTGACTTCGGCGTGGCGAAAGCGCTGCACCGCCCGCTGACCGAGCACTCGGTTTACACCGAGCAGGGGCGGATGATCGGCACCCCCGAGTACATGAGCCCCGAGCAGGCGGAGATGACCGGGCAGGACATCGACACGCGCACGGATATCTACTCGCTGGGCGTGCTGCTCTATGAGCTGCTGACAGGATCGCTGCCGTTCGAGGCGACGGCCCTGCGCGCGGCCGGGCTGCCCGAGATCGTGCGGCTGATCCGCGATGTTGACCCGCCCAAGCCCAGCACGCTGATCCGCGATTCGGTCTCCGCAGAGCCCAAGTCGCGGACTAAGCCCAAAACACCCACATCAGCGCGGCCCACGCCCTCGGAGAAGCTGGCGGCGCTGCGCCGCAGCGACCCCCGCGGGCTGGCGTCGCAACTGCGCGGCGACCTGGACTGGATCGTGATGCGGGCGATCGAGAAGGAGCGTGTGCGGCGTTACGCAAGCGCCAGCGAATTGGCCGCGGACATCGGGCGGCATCTGCGCGACGAGCCCGTGCTGGCCGGGCCGCCCAGCGCGCGGTACCGCATCCAGAAGTTCGCCAAGCGGAACCGCAAGCTCCTGATCGCCGCAACTGGCGTCGCGGGCGCGCTCATGCTGGGCAGCGCGGCAACAACCTACGGCTTCATTACCGCGCGGTCCGAGCGCGACCGGGCTGTCGCCGCCGAGCACCTTGCGCAGGAACGCCTTCACGCCGTGGAAGCGGCTCAGGCCGAGAGCGAGACTCAGACCAAGATCGCCACGGCTGTCACCGATTTTTTCAACTATGACGTGCTGGATCTAGAGCCCGTCGGTCCGGGGCAGCCCGAGCCGACAGTGCGGCAGATCCTGGACAAGGCCGCGGTCGCGGTAGATTCGGCGTTCGTCGGCAAGCCCGCACAAGAAGGCGCGGTGCGCGAGCGGCTTGGGAACCTGTACCGCAAGCTCAGTCTTCTCGACAAGGCCGAGCCGCAGCTGAGACGGGCGGCGGAGTTGCTCGAACAGGGGCTCGGCCCGAACCATCGCCAGACCACGGCCGCGATCCAACGCATGGGCGCGTTCATGCTGACGAAGGAACGCTACGCGGAGGCCGAGCAATATTATAACGATGCGTATCAACGACGCCGCGCAGAGCCATCAACACAGCCGAACTTTGTGCTCAACTCGCTGCTATACCGTGCGCACGCCCAGACCAAGCAGGGGAAAACAGACGGGCCCGTGGCGGATGCGGAATCGGTCCTCGCCGACTTCGTCTCAAGGCTTGGCGAATACGACCATTCGACGCTGGTCGTCAAGGGCGATCTCTGCCAGATTTACAACAACACCGGGCGCTTCGCGGAAGCTGAGCAGCTCGCGAGCGCGGTGCTCGCACACGAAGCCCAATCGCCCAGCGGCGTGGGCGATCGCGTACCGTCTTTTCAGATCCAGCTGGCTCGGGCGCTCAGCGGGCTGGGGCGCGGCGACGAGGCCGAACCGCTCTTTTCGTCCGGCTTCGAAACGCTGGCCAAGACCATGCCGCCGGACCATCTCAACCTAGGCGAGATCCGCAAAGTGCGCGGGATGAGCTTGCTCCAACTGGGACGGGCTGGCGACGCGCGGCGAGAACTCACGGCCGCCCACGCGATCTACGCCGCCAACATCGGCCCGTCGTGCCCGAGCGCGGTCGAGCTCGCCCGGTCGCTCGCGGAACTGGCTCGAAAGAACACCGACAGCGCCGAGGCCGCTCGCTGGGACAAGCTCGCGGACCGTTGAGCGTGTGACCACCAGATTTTTGACTTCGAAAGCCTCGATGAACCCAAAGCGACCCATCACCCCGCCCAAAGGGCTCGAACGATCTTTCGCGGAGCTTCAGGAGATCCCCAACGTCGAGCCCGCCACGGCCGAGAACCTGCTCCGCCTCGGTGTGCGCACGCTCGAAGACCTCAAGGCTCGCGACCCGCTCGAGATGTACGACGCGATTTCGCGGCTCGACGGCGTGCGGCACGACCCGTGCGTGATTGACGTGTTCATGGCGGTCGTTCACTTCGCCAAAACCGGCCATGCCAAGCCGTGGTGGAACTTCACGGCCTCACGAAAGAAGCTGCTCGAAGCGCACGGCCGCTCAGGGTGATCTTCAACAACCGCTAGCGAACAGTTCCATATACACATCAAAGTCGTTGCCGGTGATGAACCCGTCGCCGTCGAGGTCCGCCGCCAGGTCCCCGCCACCGAAGGCCGCAACGAACTCGTCAAAATCCTCGCCGGTCGTGAAACCGTCGCGGTTGAAATCGGCCGGGCAGGTCTCGCCAAGGCGGATCAGCCAGCCCTCGCTGACGCCTGCGGGGTTGACGCCCACGCCTACGATATTCTGACCGTCCCCCGAGATCGCGAACGAGATGACCAGCGTCCAGCCGGGCAGTTGCAGCCCGTAGTCGGAGCCGAGGACGTCCTGGAGCTTGCGCATGCCGTGCGCGGCGTCCCAGATGAACGCGTCGTAGTTCCGGAAGTTTGGCGGCGGGGTGCCGTCGCTATAGCCGATGATCACCGAGCCGTCGGCCGACATACCCGTCGCGTAGCTCTGGAACGTCCCCCCGGGCAGATCGCCCAGCGGCTCGATCACGCCGTCGGCCCAGCGGTAGGCTTCGAACGACGTGCCGCTCGAAGGCGAGGCACCGGTGCAGGCCGCGATGTTCCCCGCGTCGTTGACCGCCACCGCGAAACTATCGACGCGCCCGCCGGGGATGTCCCCGATCACGACCCAGCTCGAGCTCGGGCTCCACAGCGCGGCCAAGCCCGGGCCGGTGGGAGATACCGAACCCGCGATCCACGCGCCGCTCGAAGACACGCCTTGCGCATCGGTGTCACCAAAGAGATTGTCTGTGTCGGGCAAGAGAACGTCGGCCGGGGTCGAAGCGGAGGTCCAGCGGAAGGCCGAGCCACTGGAACCTGTGACCGTCGAGCCCACGATCACGTTGCCGTCCAGCGAGCACCCGTGCGCGACCGAGTTCGCCACATTCGACAGAGCGCTCAGAGAATCAAGGCCCGCTGGCAAGGCCCAGCGGATGGCGGCCTCCCCTGTCGACGTGGCCGATTGCCCGACAAGGACCGATCCATCCCCGTTCATCGCGCGCACGATGCCCCGGAACGCCCCGCCGGGTAGGTCTCCCAGCGCGACCAAGCCCGTTTCCACGGTCCAGCGGAACGCCTCGTCGCCGTCGGCCGACGAGCTGGCCCCGGCCACCACTCGGCCGTCGGACGAGACGGCGCGGGCCGAACTCCACACACGGCCGCCCGGAAGGTCGCCGAGCGGATAAAAACGAGCGGTCTGCCCGGACGCAACAGAACCTACCAAAGACCACACAAGAAACGCGGAGGTACATCTCGCCAGCCGCACGATGCCGGAAGCTACGCCCGAGCCTGATTCACAACGCATACCCGTCCATGCCATGGTGTTGATCCCTTTGTGCAGGATGGTACCCTCGAGCCGCTAGTACAGCAGACTCCAAAGGCAGCAGAGGCCGCGAAAACAAACGCAAAAAGCACCACCGTCATCGATTGTTACGACTGCCCGAACCAAACACAAGAGGAACTTGGTCGTCCGGGCTCAATCTACGCTCGCGCGCCGTCATAAAGTGGAGGCACCGCACAGGCTGGGCCACTGTGAAGCGGAACGTTCATCCTATTTGAGCACGCATCCCCAACCTCTGCTCCCTCATTTGCCCGCTAAAGTTCCCCCCCACCTCCTCAACCGGCCTCACGTGCCGACCTTTCTTCGGAGCCCTCGCATGCGTGCGATCATCACCGGCCAAGTCGGCATGGACAAGCGTCCCTACCTCGACCAAACCAGCGCCTTCGCCGCCCAGCAGGGCGAGCCGATCAGCATCTACAACGTCGGCGACATGATGTACCGTGAGGGCACCGACGTCCGCCCAGGAAAGATCCTCGACCTGCCGCTCTCGCGCCTCAACAGCCTGCGCCGGGCCGCGTTCAAGGACATTATCTCCGAGAGCCGCGACGAGAAGAACATCATCGTCAACACCCACGCCACCTTTCGCTGGCGGCACGGGCTCTTCGCCGCGTTTGATTACGACCAGATCACCAAGCTCCAGCCCGACCTGTTCATCTGCCTGGTGGACAACATCGAGGTCGTGAACCACCGCCTGCACGCCGAGCACGAGATCGACGCCACGCTCAAGGACTGCATGGTCTGGCGCGAAGAGGAAATCCTCGCCACCGAGCTGATGAGCAAGGCCATCCCCAACAGCCGGTTCTACATTCTGAGCCGCGGTCGGCACGCGCTGACCACCAAGCAACTCTTCCGGCTTGTCTGCCGCCCGCAGATGCGCAAGGTCTACCCGAGCTTCCCGATGAGCCACGTGATGGACATGCCCGAGGTGCTGGCGGAGATCGATCACTTCCGGGCTCAGCTGGCCGAGCACTTCATCACGTTTGATCCGGGCGACGTGGACGAGAAGCTGCTGCTGGACCGCGGCATCGCGGCCGCGCGTGACGGTAAGGAGTTCCTCGACGTCGCCGCGCACACCTTCGGCGGCAGCAAGCAGGCCGGGAACGAGCCGATCAAGGTTCGCATCCGCGAGATTCTCGACATCGCTGGCGACGTGGACGGGCAGATCTACATGCGCGATTTCAAGCTGGTGGATCAGGCCGACATGATCGTGAGTTACATCCCCGAGATCCCCGACGGCAAGGGCGGCGGGATCCCGGGCTTGTCCAGCGGGGTCGAGCGCGAGCTGCACCACGCCTTCGAGCACACCAAAGAGGTCTACGTGGTGTGGAAGCCCAAGAAGCCGCCGAGCCCGTTCATCACCGAGACGGCTACCAAGATCTTCAAGAGCACCGACGAGGCCATGGCCCACTTTGAGAAGCAGGGGTACTTCGCGGAGAAGAATCTTTTTGGGCATTGAAAAGGGAACCATGAAATGCTCATGTCCGCAAGAGTACCTCTACCCAAGCTCGTGGGGCAGGCGTCCCGGTCTGCCCTCTACTGCTTCTCCTTCTTTCTTTGCTTTGGCTCGATGCGCGCTGGGTCGCGCGAGAACTTTGAAGAAGAGGTAGAAAGCAGGCGAGACGCCCGCTCCACGAGATTGGGTAAGGATTCTAAAGGCGGCCCTTACACCACCGGCGGCACGGTCGCGGTCTTGCCCGTCAGCCGTTTCATATACACCGGCCAGAGCCCCGCCTTGCTCTTAAGGTCGTAGTGATACAAGCAGACCTGCGCCAGGTCGATCGACCCGTACACCTCGTGCAGCACGATCGCCATCTTCAGCAGCTGTTCGGCCGAGAGCCGGTCGAGCTTGGTGAAATCGCGCACGTACAGCACGTCGGACCACAGCACCTGCCGGACACCTCGGTTGATGTTGTTGTCCGCGACGACCGGCTTGAAAGCTCGCCCCATCGGGCCTAGGAGCGTGTGCAGCAGGAAACCCTGCTCGCGCAAGAACGCGTCCACGTCCGCGAACAGCGGCTGCCCCTCGTACATCGGCACAAACTCGACCTCAAGGTCCAGCACCGTCACGTTGGCCAGGTGCCGCGTGGCGCCGCGGAGCATGTCCAGCTCTGCGCCCTGCACGTCGCACTTGATGTAATCGATGCTCGCGATCTCCGGGATATCGTCGAGCCGCTTGGTCTGGACCTTGGACGTCGAGACCGTGGTCGTCAATTCCAGCAGGTTGTTGAACCGCCTGAGCAGGTCGTCGTTGGGCTTGTACAGCGACGCGGTCATCGACTGGTTGGTCAGGTAGAACGTCCGCTCTGACCCGTCGCCGATGAAATACGGCAGGTACTGGTGCCCCTTGTGCCCCAGCGTGTTGAGCTTGTCGCACTCGGCCTGAACGGGCTCGAACCCGACCACCCGCGCGACGTCGTTCTTCATCAGCGGCCGGTACGTCGGGCCTTTGGACCCCGGCAGCATCATCGCGCCGATGTCGACCACGTCGATCTGGGGACAGCTCCGGCCGAGCATCTCAAGAATACTGAACATGTACGTTCCTCCAATCGATCCTCAAATGTTAGGCCTTGGTAGCAGCGGCTCTCCGAGCCGCGTCTTCGAACCACCAGAATCGATCCGCGTATCATCGGAAGGAGAAGGCAAAAGAAATCGGCTCGGAGACCCGACCTACCTGACGGCCTCTGAAACCGGCGCTTTCGATTCCCCAACGATTGGCCGGGAGCGTCCATGTCGATCAAGTCCGCATACTCAACCCTTCGTACCGACCAGTTTGAGTCCCACCGCGCGACCGACGCGCACGCCGACGCTGAGGAGCGGACCTACGCCACGTTCATGCACCTTTCGCTCCTGGCCGCGGCCGGATCCTTCGGCGCGCTGGCCCTCAGCATCCCCGTTCTCATGTGGATGTACAAGCGGAAAAAGTCGCCGTTTCTCGACGACCACGGCAAAGAGACCATCAACTTCCAGATCTCCCTCATCATTTACGGCCTCGCTACCGCTCTCGTCGCCGTCCTGACCTTCGGGCTGGGCGTCGTCTTCTTTGTCCCGCTGGGTATCTACGCCTTGGTGTTCACCATCGTCGCCGCCATGGCCGCCAACCGAGGCGAGTACTACCGCTACCCGGCCTGCCTTCGCGTGCTGCACTAACTCGCAAATTGACGGGCTAGTCCCACCACCAAGCCCACCACCACACCAACCACACGAGCCGCCCCAGAGCCCCCGCCCTACACTCACCCGCGTGCCCTTGCTCGAAGCTCACAACCTCCGAAAAACCTACAATGGTCGGCTCGTCGTGGACGGCGTCTCGTTCCACGTCGAAAAGTCCGAGATCGTCGGGCTGCTCGGCCGGAACGGGGCTGGCAAGACCACCAGCTTCCGCATGGCGATCGGCATGATCGACCCCGACCCGGGCCCGAACGGCGGTCGTGTTCTCTTTGGCGGCAATGATGTCTCCGCGCTCCCCATGTACCGTCGCGCACGCCTAGGCATGGGGTACCTCAGCCAAGAGCCCAGCATCTTCAACCGCATGTCGGTCGAGCAGAACCTGCTGGCGATTTTGGAAACGCGGTCGCTCAACCGTGCCGATCGCAAGCGAAGGGCGGCCGAACTTCTCGAACAGTTCGGGCTCACCCACAAGGCCAAGCACCTGGCGCGGACCTGCTCGGGCGGCGAACGCCGGAAACTCGAAATCGCTCGCGCCTTGGTAACCGACCCGCAGCTCATCCTTCTCGACGAGCCCTTCAGCGGCGTCGATCCCATCGCCGTCGAAGACCTTCAGCAAGAGGTCCGCACCTTGGCCGACCGCGGCATCGCGTTCCTTATCACCGACCACAACGTGCAGCAGACCCTGCGCGTGTGCGACCGGGCATACATCATCGACAGCGGCAAGAAGTTCGCCGAGGGCTCACCGCGCGAGCTGATCAACGACGAACTGGTCCGCCGCGTCTACCTCGGATCGCTCTTCCGCGGCGACGAGTTCGACCAGCCCCTGCGCCGTATCGGCCCGCGCGAGAAACCGGCCGCCCGAGCTGCGCCGTAGAGAGTCTTCCGACCCCTGCCGAATCTCGCGAACGGGCGTCTCGCCCGTACCTGCTCACTTTTTGCCGCGCTCACACTTTCGAGAATCATTCTCATTTTCTGAAGCTCAGTTCGTTCGCCGCTGATATCCTGATTTTCATGGCCAAGAACCGCACCACCCCCAACCTGCTCGCGCTCGCACTCGCCGCCGCCATCCTGCCCGGCTGCCTCCAACGCAAGATTCTCGTCACCTCCGAGCCGCCCGGCGCGATCGTCGAGGTCAACGACGTCGAGATAGGCCGAACCCCCGCCGAGACCGACTTCACGTTCTACGGCGACTACGACGTTCGCGTGAAACTAGACGGCTACGACACCATCCGCGAAAAGAAAACCGCCAGCGCCCCGCTGTACGAATATCCGCCCTTTGATCTCGTGGCCACGGCGCTCCCCTTCGATATCGAGAACACGGTGAAGTGGCACTTCATCCTGCAACCCGCGACGACCACACCAGAAAAGGAAGGCGCGATCCTCGATCGCGCCCGCGAGCTTCGCGATCTTGTCGATAGACCGAGCGTAGCGCCTGAAGATAAGAAATAGCCCAGCTTCCCAAGTTAGCAACACAATTTGAAACGAGCGCGCACGCCGCAGAATTGACGGTCTCTCTGGCATTGACCCGCGCGCCGTAACCCAATCCGCCGAGGAACGCGCCATCGGCCAATCATCGAGGTAACCCGTGATGTCTTCCGCTCGCACCCTCACCGTCGCCCTTGGCGCTTCTTCCCTCATCGCACGGATCGCCCCGATAGGATTGCTCGGGATCGCGGCGGCCCTGTCTGCCCCAGCCAGCGCTCAGGTCTTCCTGAACCTGGACGGTTTCGGCATCGGCAACGGCAGCGGCACGGTGCAGACGTCCGACGGGCCGGTATCCGATTCGGCGAACATCAACAATCTCTTCTTCCCCCAGTTCGGCACCGACATCGCGGGCATCGGTGCCGCCAGTCGTGGCAGCGGCTTCGCAAAAATCGCGACGAGATCTGAGTTCGACAGCGGCACCATCAGGCTGCAGTCGAACATCCTCGCCCAAGGGTCGTCCATCTGCGAGGTAAGCGGCTGCGGCAACGGCAGCGGCACCGCGAGCGTTACCACGCGGGCCACGTTCCGCGTCAGCGAGGAGGCCGTGCTCTTTCTCGGCGGCTACATTTTGGCCTCCTCGCACGTCAATCCCGGCATCGGTGGCAGCGGGATCAGCTCATCCACGAGCAATGTGGTCGTGACCGAAGGACTGGCAACGCTCTTCGGACGCACGATCCGCAACAGCAACGGAACACTGACCAGCGAGACGATCCCCGAAAGCGGCGTGGCCCGGCTCTTCCCCGGCGTCGATTACGCGTTCACGGTCTCCTCCAGCGGCGATGCTCAGGCCTTCGGTTTGAATTCCGACGCCGATGGTCAATCTTGGACGTTGGTGACGGTCCGCCTCTTCCCTCCCGCGTGCCCCACGGTCACCGCGCCTTCTGATGTTGTTCACTGCACGAATCAGGCGTCCGCGCCCGCGGTCTTCACGGTCGTCGCCAGCGGTGCGCTCCCGCGCACCGTGAAGTGGCAGAGGTTCGCCGTGGGCGGTTGGAGCGACCTCAGCGACGGCCCGGTCGGCGGCGTGGGCACCGTGTCAGGGGCGACCACCACGACGCTCACCATCTCCGACCCGGGCATCGTTGCCAACAGCTTTCGCGCCAGGGTGCAGAACGATTGCGGCGTCGCATTCAGCACGCCAGCCGCGATCCTGCTCTGCCCCGCCGACTTCGACTGCGACGGCTTCGTCACCGGCGACGACTTCGACGCGTATGTGCCGGAGTTCATCAACGGCGATCTGGCCGCCGACTTTGACGGCAACGGCTTTGTCAACGGCGACGACTTCGACGCCTATGTGCTCGCGTTCGAGGGCGGGTGCTGAGCACGCGAAGAGTCGCGAGCTTTCTTTCCTTAGAGTCTGTTTCAGAACCCTCAAGTTTCTAGTGGGATAGGTTTTCAACCCGTCTCTACGCCTTCTACTTCATGATTTTGAAACAGCCTCTTACACTCCCCCCATGCACCCCGCAGTCTTTCTCGACCGCGACGACACGCTCATCGAGGCCAACTCGCTGCCCTCTCCACCGCCCCCGGCCGCTGCGGGCGATCTCGTTGACCCCGCGCTCGTCCGCCTCCTCCCCGGCGCGCTCGAGGCCTGCACGCGCCTGCACGCCGCGAAGTTCACGCTCATTATCATCAGCAACCAAGGCGTCGTCGCGCGCGGCGGGCTGACCATCGCTGGCGTCGAGCGCGTGAACGACGCGGTGCGAGCCCTCCTCCCAGGCCTCATCGACGCCGTCTATTTCTGCCCCTACCACCCGCGCGGCACCGTCGAGCCCTACGCCCGCGAGCACCCGTGGCGCAAGCCCAACCCTGGAATGATCCTGGCCGCACGCGACGAACTCAACATCGACCTCGCCCGCTCGTGGCTCGTCGGCGACGCGGCCCGGGACATCGAAGCAGGGATCGCGGCCGGGATCGCGGCGAACCGCTGCCTGCGGATCGGCACGGATCAACCGATCCCCAGCCTGCGCGCCGCGACCGACACTATTCTGCGTCAGGCACCGCACGGCTAAAGTCCGCCGATGGAGCACTTCACCGTTCGCCTGACCGCCACCCACGGCACGCCGCTCGCCGAGGGGAAGGTTCGCGCCACCGTCGTCGCCACCGCCCACGCCATCGCCGAGCGGGTGGGAGTTCTGATCGCCCACATCCAGACCGACGAGCGCACGATCCAGGTCACGCTCGACTGTGGCGAGGTCGAGTCGGTCGGGTTCTTGGCTGAGCTGATGCGGCTGACCAACGCGTGGTACGTCGGCAAGTTTAACGCCGGGCCGCTGTGGGGACCGGGACCAGGCAAGGAACGAGACGAGGGAAAAGATAACGAACAAGACGAGGAACCAGACGGGGAACCAGACGAGGAACCAGACGGGGAACAAGGCGAGGATCACACGCCTTGAGCGCACGCCCCGACCAGATCCTTCGGCTGTTGGTGGTCATGCCTTCGTGGGTGGGAGACGCGGTGATGGCGACGCCGACGCTGCGGCTAATCCGCCGCGCGTTCCCCGGCGTGTTCGTCGGCGGGCTGGTTCGGCCCGGGATCGACCAACTGCTAGCCGGGTCCGATCTTCTCGACGAGGTGCATGTCGCGCACGCGACCGGGGTGCTGGGGCCCAAGTTTATTGCCGCGAAGGTCAGGCCGAGGCGGTACGACACGGCCTTGCTGCTCGCCAACTCCTTCTCCAGCGCGTTGATCGTGCGCATCGCTGGCATCTCGCGCCGGCTCGGGTACGACCGCGACGCCCGCGGGCTGCTGCTCACGGACCGGCTCGCGGCCCCCAAGCGCCCGGACGGCCGATGGGCGATCGTGCCAGCGGTGGACTATTACCGCACGCTCGCGCAGGAACTTCTCTTCAAGCCTCGAGGCGTGCTGAGCGCGAGCCACGAACACGAATCAACATCGATGCCGATGGAACTGGCGACCACGCTCGCTGAAGAGGCTACGGCGGACGAGTTGTTTACGAAGGCTGGGGTCGCGGCGGGGACGCCGTGCGCGATCCTGAACCCGGGCGGGAACAACGTGGCCAAGCGCTGGCCAGCGGATCGGTTCGCGGCTTTGGCGGATCATCTTTCGTCCAAGCACGAGCTGACGGTGCTCATCAACGGTTCGCCCGTCGAGCGCGAGCTGGTCGCGCAGATCGCGTCGATGTGTACGTCGCCGGTAGTCCGGCTTTCAGAGCTTGGCATCACGCTGGGCTCGCTCAAGGCCGTGGTCCGGCGCTGCCGGGTGATGGTGACCAATGACACGGGCCCGCGGCACTTGGCGGCGGCGTTTGGTGTGCCGCTGGTGTCGCTGTTCGGGCCTACGGACCCGCGTTGGACGACGATCCCGACCCGGGCCGGGGCGTTGGAGGTAATCCTGCGGGCCGACCCGACGCTGCCGGAATCAGAGGTGGCGGACGATCATCTAGAGCGGTGCTCGATAGCGCGGATCGGCGTTCCAGAGGTGCTGGCCGCAGCCGACCGAGTTCTGGGTGAGGGCTCTGGGCGGTTGAACTTTCCGAAAAATCAAGGCAGCTCTTGATCGGCTTGACCCTCCGGGCCGATCCTCTACCATTCTGGCCCGTCACTCACGACCAACCAGGGTGAGGGGTCGGGGGCAGGACACGTCCAAGTCTCCGTTCGATCCGAAGTCTGATCCGAAGTCTGATTCAGGGGGCGTAGCTCAGTTTTGGTAGAGCGCTTCCATGGCATGGAAGAGGTCACGAGTTCGAGTCTCGTCGCCTCCACTTGAACGAGAACGCCGCAAACCGAAGGGTTTGCGGCGTTTTTATTGAGTAGAGAGCCATACAAGCTCTTGGATGCAGGGAAAAGTATCTGCAAGCCAAAGTGCCATGCTTGGAGAGCAGTCTGGCCATCACCACAGGGTTCATGTCTGGGATTGGCAGTGGGGATTGGCAGTGGGGATTGGCAGTGGGGACGGCACTGGGAAGCGACTTTGGTTCTTCGCTGCAACTCAACTTATCAATGATCGTTTGATCCAGTATTGACCATCTGATGGTCAACGCTCGACCGCCAGCCAGAATCGATTTTGGAAGAACACCTCGCGGTCGCAGCGCGAGCGTGCGGTATCTTCCATAGGCCGATCTCGAGGGTAGATCGGAATATAGGACTTTGTTTGGGTAGATCGTTGAATCAGCGATCGCCACAGCAAAAAAAACGAGATCCATAGGGTTTCCGCTTTGACAACCGTCTGGCGTGTGGTATCGTGAAATCGAATCTGAAACAGTTACACATTTGAGATCACTGTTTCCAGCTGTTGCTGCGGCAGCCGCCAAATCTGGGGAGCCCGCGATGAGTTCTGTTCGAAAAATTGCCAAGCGTGTTGGAGTGTCGGTCGCGACGGTGTCGCGAGCATTGAACAACCACCCGCACGTGGATCCGGAGACCCGGCGGAGGGTGCTTCAGGACGCGAGCGAGGCGGGGTACTCGCCGGGCGGCGGGCGGCAGGTCTCTACCGTGATCGGGCTGGTGTACGCGGGCGAGGTGGTGCTGGCGGACTACGGGGCGTTCGAGTCGGCGTTGCTTTCGGGGATTCTGCGTGGGCTCAACGAGCACCGGTTTGACGTGAAGATCCTGTCGGTGCAGCGTGACAAGAGCCCGAGCGAGTCGTATTCGGAGTTTTTCTACCGCAAGGGGATCCGTGGCGCGATCCTGCGTTCGGTGCAGCAGACGCGCGGGATCTGCAAGGCGATCGCCGACGAGGGTTTCCCGTCGATCGTAGTGGCGGACCACTTTGAAGAACCGAATGTCAACTTTATCTGGTGCTCGTCGCGAGACGATTTCCGGCGTGCCACCCAGCACCTGATCGACCTCGGTCACAAACGGATCGCGCTGGTAGTTCACCGCGTGCCGGACACGGACCACTTGGACCGCGAGCAGGGCTTTAAGGAAGCGCTGGCGGACGCTCGGCTCACCCCCGACCCGCAGCTCATGCTCGAGTCTGACGGCGGGCCCGGCGGGGGTGCTTCGGCGATCACGCGGTTGATGAGCCTGCCAAACCCGCCCACGGCCGTGATGTTCACGGACCCGCTGGCGACGGTCGGTGCGCTGCGCCGTTGCTTGGAACTTGGCGTCCGGATCCCGATGGATCTTTCGATCGTTGGCTTTGACGACAGCGACATCCGCAAGCACACGTACCCGGCCTGTACGGCGGTGTGCCAGGACGCCCAGATGCTGGGGATCGAGGCGGCCCGGTGGTTGACGCACCGCGTGGTGACTGACGACAAGGAAAGCAAGAGCTTCCGGATGGTTCGTTCGACGTTCCTGGAGATTAACCAGAGCACGAGCAGGCCGCCAGCCGAGCCGTTCCGGGTGTTGCCCGATGGCAGTCGGTCGCCGGTGGCGGGCGAGCGCGTGTAATTAGATTGCTGGCGCAGTTGAAATATTGGGAGTGGATTGGGAGTGGATTGGGAGCTGGGAGGTTCAGTCGGTTGAGCTTTGGAAGTACCCATTCAGGAATGGTTTTCCTCGAGTGGATTTTTTGTTCGGTAGCCCATGCGGGTGTTCCGCGAGGGCGTGAATCTGGTCCTACACAGAAGCAGCGGGAGAATTGAACATGCGGTTGTCTCTTCGAAATACGTTCTTGGCGGCGGTGGCGGTGACGGCGCTGGGCACGGTCCAAACGACCTCGGCCCAGCTCCTCAACGCGGGGTTCGAGATCAAGTGCGGGCCTGCGGTTGACTGGACGACGTTCGGCAACGTCTCGAGCATCAACTTTTTCACGGTGACCGGCACCAAGGCTATCAAGATGTTCGGCCCCTTCAACGCCCCGACTGGGTTCAGCGGGATCCAGCAGTCGTCGCAGGCGTGTACGCCCGGTCAGCAGTGGAAGGCCTCGGCCTTCGCCACGAACCCGGTGTGGGACGCGCTGAGCCCGACAGGCTCGGTCGCCTACGTGGCGATCGACTTCCTGAGCGCTGACAAGACGGTGTTCTACCCGGGCACGACCTCGCCCGAGCTTTCCGGCCCGATCGAGCCAGCGGTGCTGCTCGAGTCAGCCTTTGTCACGGCCCCGGCGGGCGCGGCCTGGGTGCAGATCACACTCCTGCTTCGGCAGCAGAACTTCATCGGCGGCGCGGTGTGGTGGGACGACGTGAGCCTGACCGAGCTGACGCTTGGCTCGGTCACGGTCCCCAACTTCAGCTTCGAGGACCAGCTCCCCGGCTGCAACGACAGCTCGGCCCAGAATTGGACCAACTTCGGCAACGGGCAGCAGAACTTCGGCGAGAACGTCCGCACGGGCAGCTACGCCGCAAAGCTCTTCGGCGGGTTCAACGGCGACCCGGCCTTCTCGGGCTGGTACCAGAACGTTCCGGCGGTCCCCGGCAGCAAGTGGAAGACCTCGGGCTACGGCAACAGCGCGTCGTTTGACCTGATCTCCGCGGGCAACGACGTGTTCCTCGTCACCGAGTTCCACGACGAGTTCGGCGGCAACCTCGGCTCTTCGACAAACTCGGCGTCCGTTCCCACCGGTGCGAGCAACAGCCTGGCCTATGAGTTCTACGAGACCACGGTCGGCACCGCCCCCGAGGGCACGGCCTTCGCCCGCGCGGTCATCTTGCAGATCCAGAGCGGATTCGCTGGCGGCGCGACGTGGTGGGACGACATGAGCCTCACCCAGCTCTGCCCGTCGGACTTTGACGGTGACGGCTTCGTGACTGGCGACGACTTTGACTCGTACGTGTTTGCCTTCGAGGCGGGCGATGCCAGTTCGGACTTTGACGGTGACGGCTTTGTGACTGGCGACGACTTTGACGCGTACGTTCTGGCCTTCGAGGCGGGCTGCTAATTCGTGGGGCCTTCCGGGCTTTGACGCTCCCTGGCCCGGGAGTTGGCATGCGACAGCCTCAAGCGGCCGCCCGCCGTTGAACCGGCGGGCGGCCTTTTTATTGGTCTGGCTTCTGACGACCTCTCTTTGTGAGATACTCCCCGGCGTGAAACACTCGACTTTCTCACACCGGATCGAACGCGAGCAGCGGCGCACCGCGCGCGGGTTTGTCCGTTCGTCGGCGCTCTCGACGGGGACGTGGGCGATCGTGCTGATCGCGGCGTTGTCGTCGGTCGCGGTGCTGGCTTGGCCGGTGCCCAAGCCCAAGGGGCGGGTGATGTGGACCTTCGCGGTCATGCACAGCCTGATCTACAAGCCGGTGATCGACGAGTGGAACAGCACGCGCGATTCCAAGATTGACCTGCGGTTGCTGGGCGACGTGCCGTTGCAACGAAGGATGCTCGCGGCGTTCATGGCGGGGTTGCCGTCGGCCGACTTGATCGAGGTGGAACGAAAGGCCGCGGCCCGGGCGTTCACGGGGCCGCTGGAGGCGGTGGGGTTTGTGGACCTCACGGATCGTTTGAAGTCTGAGGGGTTGATGGACCAGATCAATCTGCCGTCGTTCAGCCCGTGGATGAGCCGCGGGCGGATCTTCGGGCTGCCGCACGATGTACACCCAGTGATGCTGGGGTACCGGGCGGACTTGGTCGAGGCGGCGGGGATCGATGTTTCGCAGATCGAGACGTGGGACGACTTCGCGCGAGTGATGAAGCCGCTGCAGGCCGACCGCGATGGTGACGGCAAGCCAGACCGCTACTTGCTGAACATGTGGAAGCAGCACGACGACCACTTGGAAGTGTTCTTGCTGCAGGCCGGGGGCGGGTTCTTTGACGCTGACGGGCACGTCGCGGTAGACACGGCGGTGAACGCGCACGTGCTGGCCAAACTGGTGAACTGGGGCGTCGGGCCGGATCGGATCTGCGGAGATGCGCCAAACTTTCAGGCGGGCGGGAACAAGCTGAAGCTGGACGGGTACGTGGTGTGCAGCCTCATGCCTGACTGGATGGGCGACGTGTGGAAGCACGAGATCCCGCAGCTTAAGGGGAAGATGAAGCTGATGCCGATGCCCGCGTGGGAGAAGGGCGGGCGGCGGACCAGCGTGTGGGGCGGGACGATGATCGGGATCCCCAAGACGGCCGTGAAGACGCCGGAAGATTTCGAGCAGCTGTGGACGATCGCCAAAGAGCTGTACATCTCGCCGACGATGGCGCGGAAGCTGTACGAGGCGGGGGGGATCATCACGCCGGTGCGTTCGTTCTGGTCGGACCCGATCTTTGATCGGCCTAGCGCGTACTTCAGCGAGCAACCGCACGGGCGGATGTACATCAACCTGGCGCCAGATGTTCCGCCGCGGACCTCGTCGGCGTACAACAACTTTGCCAAGGCGCGCGTGCTTGACGCGTTCGTGAAATTGTTTGATGGCGCGGAGAAGGACGGGCGGACAGACGTGGCGTCGCTGGAAGCGAAGGCCCGGGTTTATCTGAAGGAGGCCGAGGCCTCGGTGCGCGGGCAGATCGAGCGGAACGTGTTTCTGCGAGCGGGCGAGCCGGGATCGGTGGCGGCGGGTGATGCGGCGCACGAGGTGTTGAGTGGAAAGGTGTTGAGTGGAGAGGTGTTGACTGGCGTGGCGTTGAACGGCGGTGTTCGTTGAGCACGATGACCGCTTCGAAGCTTGTGCCGGGCCTGCCGCGGACGATCCGGGCGGGGCACCGGACGCCAGCACGGACGCCTTGGATGTTTCTTGCGCCGTTCCTGATTTTCTTTGTGTTGTTCACGGTGTACCCGCTGGTGAAATCGCTGGTGCTGGCGGGGCAGCAGACGTTCGGGGCGGGGAACGCTCGGTTTGTGGGGCTGGCGAATTTTCGCGCGATCGTGGCGGACCCGCTGTTTTGGACGGCGCTCGCGAACACGACGCTCTTTGCGCTCGGATCGGTGCTCATCCAGTTGCCGATCTCGCTGGGGCTGGCGTTGCTGCTGGAGAGGCCCGGCGTGCGCGGGCGGTCGTGGTTCCGGCTTATCTTGTTCTCGCCGTCGCTGGTGGGTGTGGTGTTCGCGTCGATGATCTTTGGGTTGATCCTAGAGAAGCGGACGGGGCTGTTGAACACGCTGCTGCACAAGCTTTTCGGGTTCAACCTTGATTATGCGTGGCTGCAGGACCACATCATGGGGGCCTTGATCGTTTCGGCGCTCTGGATGTACGTCGGGTTCAACATGGTTTTCTTCAGCGCGGCGTTGCAGAACGTGCGGCGTGAGCTGATCGAAGCGTCGACGGTGGACGGGGCGGGGCCGCTGTCGCGGTTCCGGCACGTGGTGGTGCCCGCGATCCGGCCTGTGGCGGGGTTTGTGGTGCTGCTGTCGGTGATCGGCAGCTTTCAGCTGTTCGAGCTGCCGTACCTCATGTTGTTCAACACGGCTGGCGCGGGCAATCGCGGGCTGACGGTGGTCATGTACCTGTATCAGACCGGGTTCGAGACGGGCGACCTGGGGTACGCCAGCGCGATCGGGTGGGTGCTGTCGCTGATTTTGATCGCGTGCGCGGTGGCCCAGCGGGCCTTGAGCCGCGGCGAGGAGGTCGAGGGATGACGACACTTCTCGCCTCCAAGGCACGACTGAAGTTGAGCGACGCCGGGCGCGAGAACCCGGTCGGGGTTGGCGATTCCAGCGTCAAGCGCACGGCCACATGGCTGGCGCTGGCGGCGGCGTCGGTGGTCACGCTACTGCCGTTCGCGTGGCTGATCGTCTCCAGCTTCAAGCTCAACGATGAGTTCTTCCAGTCGATGTTCCTGCCCATGAAAGAGGGCGGCGGCTGGGGCGTGGCGTGGGAGAAGCTGACGGGCGCGAACTACGAGCGGCTCTTCCGCGAGCTCGACTTTGCGCGCAGCCTGCTCAATTCGATCTTTCTCGCTTCGGTCACGGGCGTGATCGCCACGCTGCTGTGCGCGATGGGTGGGTACGCGCTGGCGAAGTTTGATTTTCGTGGACGCAAGTGGTGTACGGCCCTGGTGCTGGGGGCGGTGTTGATCCCGCCGCCGTTGTTGATCGCGCCGGGGTACCAACTGCTGTACAACCTGAACATGCTGGACACGTTCGCCGGGCTGATTCTTCCCGCGCTGGCGCCAGCGTTCGGGGTGTTCCTGTTCCGGCAGTCGATGCTGTCGTCGGTGCCGACGGAGCTGATCGAGGCGGCCCGGATCGACGGGGCGGGGGAGATGGGCGTGTTCTTCTCGATCGTGCTGCCGCTGGTCAGGCCGATGATCGGGACTTTTATGATGATCACGTTCCTGGCGGTGTGGAACAACTACATTTCGCCTCAGGTGGTTTTGCAGACTCCGTCGAAGTTCCCGTTGTCGGTTGCGGTGGCGCAGCTGCGGGGCGTGTACTACCAGGAGTATGGCTTGCAGATGGCGGGCACGGTGGTGTCGATCGTTCCGGTTCTCGTATTGTTCATGTTGTTACAGAAGGAATTCGTCTCGGGCCTGACGTCGGGCGCGGTCAAGGGTTGAATGGTTTCAACGGTTGATCGCCGCCGCCGCGGCACGAAGGAGGTTGGACGGATGTTTCCCGAAGGATTCGTGTGGGGTTCGGCGTCGAGTGCGTACCAGATCGAGGGCGGGGCTCGTCAGGCGGGGCGTGGCGAGTCGGTGTGGGACACCTTCTGCCGGGTGCCGGGCGCGGTGAAGCGCGGGCACACGGGGGACGTGGCGTGCGACCATCTCAACCGCGTCGAGGACGACGTGAAGATGATGCGCGATCTGGGGATCCCGTCATACCGGTTCTCGGTTTCGTGGACGCGTGTGATGCCCGAGGGGATCGGCGCGGTGAACCAGGCCGGGCTGGCGTTTTACGACAAGCTGGTGGACCTGCTGCTGGAGCACAACATCACGCCGTGGCTGACGCTGTTTCATTGGGATTATCCGCACGCGCTGCAGCGTCGGGGCGGGTGGCTCAACCCGGACAGCCCCAAGTGGTTCGCGGATTACACGCGGGTGATCGTCGATCGTCTGTCGGACCGCGTGAGCCGGTGGATGACGATCAACGAACCGCAGATCTTCATCGGGCTTGGCCACGGCGACGCCACGCAGGCCCCGGGGCTGAAGCTGCCGGTGGCGGAGCGTTTGCAGGTGGGGCACAACGTGCTGCTGTCGCACGGGCGGTCGGTGCAGGTGATCCGGGCCCACGCGAAGCTGAGATCGACGGTGGGTTGGGCGCCGTGCGCGCGAGTCGAGTATCCGGTGACGGAAACGGCGGCCGACATTGACGCGGCGCGGAAAGCGATGTTCGCGATCACGAAGCGCGACTCGTGGAACAACACGTGGTGGGCCGACCCGGTGTGCCTCGGGCACTACCCGGAGGACGGGCTAGATTTGTACGGCAAGGACGCGCCAACGCCAGCCGCGGGCGACATGGAGACGATCAAGCAGCCGCTAGATTTCTACGGCGTGAACATTTACAGCGGTGAGCCGGTGCGGGCGGGCCGGGAGGGGCTGCCCGAGTATGTTGGGCACGCGCCCGGCAACAACCAGACGGCGTTCGGTTGGCCGGTGACGCCCGAGTCGCTGTACTGGGGGCCCAAGTTCCTCGCTGAGCGGTACAAGCTGCCGGTGTACATCACTGAGAACGGGCTGGCGTGCCTGGACTGGGTGAGCGGGGACGGCAAGGTTCACGACCCGCAGCGGATCGAATTCACGCGGACGTACTTGCTGCAACTGGCGCGGGCCGCACGCGAGGGGTCGGTGAAGGGGTACTTCCACTGGTCGATCATGGACAACTTTGAGTGGGCGGAGGGATACCAGATGCGGTTCGGGCTGGTACACGTTGATTTCGTGACCCAGAAGCGGACTCCCAAAGACTCTGCCCACTGGTTCAGTGAGGTCATCGCCAGCAACGGCGCGAATCTGAACACCTATTCAGACTCTGTTGTAGAATCTCTCGGCCATTCAGTATCGAATGGCTTTTCGCCGATCGTGACCAAAGCCCAGCGCTCTATCCCCACACCGGAGGCCCGTCGATGAACGCGATGAACACTGCGACACAATTTCTGCCCGCCGCGGCGCTGGTCCTTGCCGCTCTGAGCCCGTTGGCGCGGGCTCAATCCTGCTCGGACGGGCGGTGGGTGATGACGTGGAACGATGAGTTCAACGGGACGACGGTGGACGGAACGAAGTGGCGGGTCGAGAACGCGGCGCTGGTCAAGAACAACGAGCTGCAGTACTACACGCCGCAGAACGTGAGCGTGAACGGCGGGGTACTGACGCTGCTGAGCGAGAAGCGGAACATCGGCGGGCGGGCGTACGCCTCGGGGCTCGTCGAGTCCAAGGACCGCTTCTCGCAGACGTACGGGCGTTTCGAGTTCAAGGCCAAGCTGCCCAAGACCAAGGGCATCTGGCCAGCGTTGTGGACGCTGCCCCAGTCGGGCATCTGGCCGCCCGAGATCGACATCATGGAGCTGCTGGGGCACGACCCGTTCACGGTGTACATGACGCACCACTGGGGGATCTGGCCCGCGATCGCTAACGAGTCCACGGCGTTCACCAGCCCGGTTGATCTGTCGTTGGCGTTTCACACCTATCGGTGCGAGTGGTTCCCCGGGCGGATCGACTATTACGTTGATGACGTTCTGCGGGCCCAGCATCACATCAACATCCCGAGCCAAGATTTTTACATCATCATGAACACGGCCGTGGGCGGGGATTGGCCGGGCAACCCGGACGCAACGACCGTCTTCCCGCAGCGGCATCAGATTGATTACGTGCGGGTGTATCGGTACGTCGGTCCGCCGCAGGCGCTGGACAACGGCTCTTTCGAGGCGGCCAGCCCGCTACAGAGCTGGACCAAATCGGGGAACGCGCTCACCTCGAATCAGGTTCCGCGCACGGGCGGTCAGGGCGGCAAGATGTACGGCAACTTCACGGGCGCGCCGAACACGAGCCTGATGTACCAGCAGGTCAACGCGCTGCCGGGCCAGACCTGGCGGGCCAACGCGTGGTGGATCAACCCCATGTGGGACCGCATGCAGGGGACCAACGCGGCCTCGATGAGGATCGAGTGGCGCAACGCCAGCAACGTAGTGATCTCTTCGAGCGTGCTCTCGACGCTGACGGCCTCGAGCCCGACAGACGTGCAAACCTCGTTCAAGCTCACGGCGGTCGCGCCAGCGGGGACGGCCAAGGCGCGGCTGTATATGCAGTTCAGCCAGCCCGCGAACCTGGCCGGGGCGGCGTATTTTGACGATTGCGAGTTCGGGCAGGTCGTGACGTGCTGCGCGGACTTTGACGGCGACGGGTTCGCCACCGGCGACGACTTTGACGCGTATCTCTCCGCCTACGGCATCGGCGATTTCACGGCGGACTTTGACGGCGACGGGTTCGTGACAGGCGACGACTTCGACGCGTATGTCGCGGCGTTCGAGGGCGGGTGCTGATCGAAGCTCTTCCAGACTTTTTTCAGGGAGCATTGCGTTGAGGACGGCGTTAAGGACGGCGAGGACGTTGTGGGCCGTGGCGGGCGGGTTGAGTTTCTTGACGTTGCCGGCTGCGGCGCAAACGAACCTCGCTCCGCCCGGAGATGTGGTCGCTGAGACGGCCCCGGCCGAGCAGGCGTGGAAGCTGGTGTGGTCTGACGAGTTCAGCGGCTCCTCGCTTGACACCACGAAGTGGCGGGCTGAGGACGTGACGCTGGTCAAGAACAGCGAACTGCAGTCGTACGCGCCGTCGGCGGTCGCGATTCGTGGTGGGATGCTGGTGATCTCCAGCACGGTGGCGTCCAAGGACGGCCGGGCGTATACCTCGGGGCTGATCGAGTCGCGCGGGAGGTTCGCGCGGGCGTTCGGGAAGTTCGAGATGCGGGCCAAGCTGCCCGGGACAAAGGGGCTCTGGCCAGCCTTCTGGCTTCTGCCAGCCGACGAGTCCTGGCCGCCCGAGATCGACATCATGGAAGCCCTCGGGCACGAGCCTGCCAAGGTCTACATGACCAACCACTGGGGCGTCTGGCCCAACACTCAGCACGAGAGCACGCCGTTCGAAGGGCCCGATTTCACAAAGGATTTTCACACCTTCGCGGTCGAGTGGTTCCCCGACCGGATGGACTTTTTCGTCGATGGCGTGAAGCGTGCAACGCACGCCAAGGACGTGCCGAAGATCCCGTTCTACGTGATCCTCAACACGGCTGTGGGCGGAGATTGGCCTGGGAACCCGGACGCGACCACGGTCCTGCCGCAGACCTTTGAGGTTGATTACGTGCGAGTGTACGAGCCGGTGGACGCGAAGCTGGCGTTCCTAAGCAGCAACGGCGCTGGCGGCACGGTCGAGCCCGAGCCGCGCCGGTGGTCGTTCGCGCGTGGCGAGTCGGTGACGCTTTCGGCCAAGCCCGACATCGGCAACCGGTTCGTGCGCTGGAACGGTTTACCCACTGAGCAGTCTGAGAAGAACCCGGCGACGTTGGCGATGAAAGAGAATCTCTCGATCGAGGCGGTGTTCGAGCGTGATCTGTCTGCGCCGCAGTTGCTGAGCCGCGGCAAGACGTTCACGGCCTCTTCAGCAGAGAACGATCAGCTCTCGGCGGCCCGGGCCTCGGACGCAAACCTCGCGACGCGTTGGAGTTCGCTGTTCTCCGATCCGCAGTGGCTGATGGTGGACCTGGGCGAGAGTCGATCAATCTCGACGGTGGTGGTTCGCTGGAACAACAACCACGGCGTGGACCACGAGGTGCAGTGCTCCGACGACGCGAAAACTTGGCGGACGGTGTTCGAACAGAAGTCGGGCCCGGGGGGCGTGCAGCGGCACGACCTCAGCGCAACAGCCCGATACCTGCGCGTGCTGGGGACCAAGCGAGCCAGCCAGTGGGGGTATTCGATCTGGGAGCTTGAGGTCTACGGGAAGTAGGCTCTTGAGGTCTGCCGATTCAGGGTTCTAGTTCAGGGTTCTAGTTCAGGGTTCTAGTTCAGGGTTCTAGTTCAGGGCGTGCTGATTACTCATCGGATCTCGACGGTTGCGTTGACACGCGCCATCAACCATTCAGAGGGTTTGTCGGTACAATCGAGCATGAGCTCGATCGTTCCTAGCGCGTGGCGGCCGCCGATGATCTTGCAATGGACCGTCCCCGGTCGGTTGCTGGTGTTCGTTCTGGCGGCGACTTCGATCTGGTGCTTGCTCAGCGAGATGTACGGGCTGTGCGACATGCGGACGTTCTTCTACGCGATCCTCTTGCCCGCGACGGCGGCGCTGTACGGCATCGCGGTGCTCGATCGCGTTAAGGGTGACGGGAGGCTCTTCCGCGCGGTGATGATCGGCTCGCTGGCGGGCTTGTTCGGGGCTGTGGCGTACGACGTGTTTCGCTTGCCGTTCGTGTTTTCTGATGCCTGGGGAATGAGCAAGGTTGGTATCCCGCAGATGCAGCTTTTCAAGGTTTTCCCGCGGTTCGGGGCGTTGATCCTGGGCGAGCCGCTGGAGCAGGGCGTGCCAGCCGGGCAGCCCGGGAGCGCGTGGGGCGCGGGGTACTCGCTCACGGCTCACGTGCTGGGTTGGCTCTATCACTTCAGCAACGGCGCAACGTTCGGCGTGATGTTCGCCGCGCTGTACTCAGGTGCTCGCGAGTTGGTCCGAGGATCGATCGGCGGGTCGGGCGGCGGGTCGGGCGGCGGGTCGGGCGGCGGGTCGGGCGGCGGGTCGGGCGGGCGGGCTCGTTCAGGTCGATGGAAGCCCGTGCTTTGGGCGACGGTGATGGCGGTAGGGATCGAGGTTTGCTTGTTGATCTCACCCTACGCCAAGTTCTTTGCGATCCACATGACGCCGCGGTTCGTGGTGGTCACGATGCTGGCTCACCTGATCTTCGGTGTCGGGCTGGGGCTGTGCTATGTGTGGTGCGTGAGAAGGTGGCGGGCGCTTCCGTTGCGTTGAGAGCGTTGATTGGAAGGCGCTGGTCGAAGGGCGCTACTTGGGGGGCGCGATGGGCACGGGCGAATAGTCTACCGATTCGATCATCGAGAAGTTTTCCGCCCCGCCGATCGCGGCCGCGAATCGTTCTTCTATACCCGTGAACCATTCGGGCGGGAGCGAGTGCCAAGCCTTGCGGCTGGTCCAGTGCGCGACGATGACGACCTCTCCGCCGCCGGGCTTGATCCAGGTTTCTTTCTTGATGAACGCGGGCGATCGGCGCAGCGCGACAGTCCAGATCTGATCGTCGGCGTCAAGGAACTTCTGCTCGATCCCGGGCTTCACTTTGAAGCGAAGGAACTCGATGGCGGGGTCATCGGCCGTGGCTGGCGCCGTGCGATGAGCGCCGTCGGTCGCGCTGGTCGCGCACGCGCCCAGCGTGATGCTGGCGAGAGCGATCGACGATGCGGCCAGAACGCGGAGACGAAGAGGCCAATGGTTAGGTTTGGTCGGCATCGGAAAGGTTCACCTCGCGCTTTGATTTTAGTTTGTGATTTTGGGTTGATTGATCCAGCCGAACTTGTGCTCGGGGGAATCGCGCCACGAGACCCACCAATTGTTGTCTGCGCCGTTAGACGAGGCGTAGATGTCGTAGTTCACGAGGTTGAGATCCTTGGCTTCCTTGGCAGCGCCGCTGTTCTGATCAGACGTGAGCTTTTCGTCGATCTTGACCGGCGGCTTGAAGAGGATGACCTCGCCGCTGGTGTTGACCATGTGCCCGCCCTTGGCATGGCGCTGGGTGAACTGGTCGGAGGCAGCGAAGCGGCCGTCGTCTCGGTCCCAGTTGTTGAGGTACGTGCTTTCCTCGACGAAGAACGGGATGCCCGCGAACAGGGTAAGGTTTTTAGGTGCCGTCCCAGAGAGCTTGGTGGGGTAGTTCGATGCTTTAGGAGGAAGCCATGCGACGCGAGTTTGCGAGCCGAGCTTCGCGCCTTGAGCGGAGTAGAACATGGTGTAATCCCACTCGACGCCGGTGAACCCGCCCCACATGTTAGAGCCGTCAGAGTTGGCGTTGTTGTCGCTGGTTTTGCGCTTGACGTCCTCGCCGTTTTTGCCCTTGCGGCGGTTGGAGGGACACTCGCCGATCTTCTGGGCGTTGTCGGTGTACTTGAAGAGCAGGCCGGGCACGTCAACCTTGGCCTTGGTGGAATCGGGGTCGCGAGCCCAGGCGTTGGCGGGCCAGATCGAGTCCTTGTTGTCGTTGGCGTAGAACGTGCCAGCCAGGCCGAGCTGCTTGACATTCGAGAGACAGACCACCGATTTGCCTGACTCGCGAGCCTTGCCCAGCGCGGGAAGCAGGATGCCGATCAGGATCGCGATGATGGCGATGACCACCAAGAGCTCGATGAGCGTGAACGCGGCACGACGAGCCCGAAGTGATGCGACGACCGCGCGATTGCTTTTCATGTACTCCCTTTCAAACCTTTCCGCGAGCCCGAAGTATTCGATCCGACAGCTCTGTTCGATGCGATCACGGTAAAAACGTAAGGCGAGGCAGATGCGTTTCCGAAACAGTTACATCGTCAATAAGATACCTACTCGGCTTGACCAATGCAAGACCGTTGAAGATTCTGATGCATATTTCCGGACACCGTTACATCAGTACCCTTACAAAGACCGTTTATTCTAACCCTCTTCAATGCATCGAGTTAGAGCAATTCACAAGCAGGGAGTTCCACGGGCGGTGCTCGATGGCTGTTCCGACGAACAATTTACGCGTTGGCCTCAATGTGTGGTCAAGAAAAAAGGCTCTCGCTTGCGCGAGAGCCTTGGTGCTCGGTTTTAAGAATGAAGGAAGTTTCGAGTTCAGCACCCTGCTTCGAACAAGACCGCGAAGGCGTCGAAGTCGTCGCCGTTGACGAACCCGTTGCCGTCGAAGTCGGCCTTGAGGCTGCCAGCGGTGAACGCGTCCACGAACGCGTCGTAGTCATCGCCGTTCACGAAGCCGTTGCAGTCATAGTCGGCGGCGCAGAACTCGACGAGCCAGGACTCGTCATCGGACCCAGCCGGGTTGGTGGCGCGGATGCGGAACGTGGTGGTGCCCGAGACCGCGTTGTTCCAGCGAACGACGCCGGTCGAACTGTTGATCGTCGTGCCCGCGGGCGCCGTGACGATCGACCAGGTTACGGGCACCGAGCCCTCGGAGAGCGACGGGGCGGGCCCGAAATAGTCCTGCTTGGTGCAGAATGACTCGTTGCCGATGGCGGCGACGATAGGCCTTTGCCAAACCTTGAAGGTGTAGTCGCTGGTGCCGAAGTTCTCGTTGGTGACCGCGAAGCCGTGGATGCTGGTCTCGGCGGCGGTGAAGACGATGGTTTCCGCTCCGGCCGTGCCGGTGCCGTTGTTGGACTCGGAGGCTCCGTCGTTATCGAAACGCCGGCCGTTAAACCGCGAGCCCTTGAACATGAACAAGTCCACGTCGCAGTTGCCGTTCGTAGGGCTGACGACCGCGGCGTAGGTCTTCCCGCTGGTCAGGGAGCACTCCCAGAGATCGAGCACCTGAGCGGTGAGGTCGAACGACCCGGCCAGCGTGCTGCCGACGCCGAGATCGAAGGATTGGTTGCGGACTTCCATGCGGAAGCCGGTGGGACCGGTGGAATAGGTGACGCGAGCGTGGTGGTACTCGTTGCCGTATTTGGTGCCGTTGGCGACGATGAAGTCGCGGGCGTCGACCCCGAGCGTGGCGGACTGGTAGGGAGAGCCGAAGGGGCAGGTCGTGGACGCGGCGAGGTTGTAGTTGCCGCCGATCTGCTGGTACATCGCGATCCCGGCCCAGTCGCCCGAACGGATGCGGAAGGTGTAGTACCGCAGCGTATCGGAAATGAACCCGGTGGTGTCAAGGTCTTCAAGATGAGTCACGTTGGGGAGCCCGAAGCTGGACGAGCCGATCCAGGTCGTCCACTGAGTGGTCGTGCGGGCATATTGCGAAGCGAAGAACGCGCCGCGCGAATCGCCAGCGCAGTCCGTGCCGATGCCGTTGTAGTCGCCCCAGCGTTCAACGGTGTTGCCGGAGGCGTTGTACGTGGTTTCGCCAGCCTTGAGCAGGGCGCTGCCCTGCATGGTGGCGTCGGTCTCGAGCCGGCCCGAGTAACGGATGCCGGGGAACTCCGACGCGCCGGTGCGACCGAAGACGATGGTCAGATCGTTGGAGGTGTCCACGGTCACGTTGGGGTAGTTGTAGTAGAAGTTGTCCTGGCCGAAACGCTCGTCCCAGACGACAGCGTTGGAGGTGGCGTTGATCTTGAACTGGTGGACCACGGCCTCGACGTTCGCGGGCGTACCCCAGTCGAGCGTGTCAACGCAGGCGGTGTAGAGAAACCCGTTGCGGTAGGTGACGTCCTGCGTTCGGCAGTCCCCCGAGTCAATCAAAAGCGTCGTGCCGCCGCCGCTTTGCTTGCCAGCGGGCGGAACGTCATAGGAGTTGACCGCGATCGCCGTCGGGCCGGTCAGCGTCGGGCCGCTGGCGAGCGGGTTGGTGATTCGGTATTTTGTGAGTTCGCTCCCGCCGCTCGAGCGGGTGTTGAGGAAGTACATCGTCGGCGATCCGGTGGCGGTGTACATCTGAGCGGGCTTGGAAGTGAAGACGTTGCTGCCGTCGGCGTTATTAAAGCTGGTGAAGTCCCACCAGTTCACGCTGCCCGAGCCGTTGTAGAGCTGGTTCTTGCGAAGCACGCGGATTTTGGAGTATTGGAACGCGTCGCCCGCGGTGTACATGTTCGACGTTACATACAGCCCGCCGCCGGTGGTCAACGACACGGTCGTGTCACCGCTGTCGTACCCGAGGCCCGGGTAGTCGGCCCAGTTCCCCGTGTCGGCCGAGCCGTCGATGTCCGAACGCAAGTAGTACACCCACCAGCTGTCCTCGGGGTTGGAAGTCTGGGAGATGGCGATCGCCCAATAGGTCTGCGCGAGGCGGCGGCCGTTGATCGCCAACATCACGAAGCGGTTCTCGTGAACGTCGTAGATGATCTTGGGATCAAAGAGATCGTTCCCGGCTGGGTTTCCCGAAAAGAACGCCGCGAGATCGGTCGGGCCGACGACGACGGTTCCGTCCTTGCGATAGAACGCGAGCTCGGTGTTGACCATGACGCCAATGTGGGCCGCACCGACGGCGAGGTGGGCATCAGACGGGCGGCTGGTGTCCTCGATGCCTTGCCAGTTCTGATTGCCGTCGGGGGCTCGATTGTCGAAGGCACCGCTGGGGTCCGTGGCCGGGATCACCGCGCCGCCAGCGTCGCCCGCCGCGCCGCCAGCGTCGCCCGCCGCGCCGTTGGCTGCGCCCGCTGCGCCGCCGTTGGCTTGACCGAGCTGACGGATGCGAGCGCTGATGGTCGGGGTGGTTCCGTCTTGCGTATCGGTCGCGGGGTTGAAGGTCTGCCAGAAGCGAGGAGGCTGCTGACCGGCGGCGATGGCCGCAGCAGCTTTGACCTCGAAATCGACGATGCGAGCCTTCTTGGCCGCGATCAGCTCGGGGTTCTCGTACCGCATGCCCTTGACCAGCAGCGGGCTGATGGGCTCGGGGCGGAAGATTACCGGCGCGGGCACTCCCTTGAGGCGTTCCTCGGCCTTGCGAACATCGTCCCACGATTGCGAGATCACCTGCACCGTCGCCGAGCCGGGCCCGCTCTGCACCGGGTCGCTGAGCTTGGCCGCGTTCGGCTTGGCGATTTCAGGGGAGGGCTGGGCGGGCTCCTCGCCAGCGGGCATCCACGCGGCCGCGGTACCGGCCACGGTCAATAAGAACGGCACTGCCAAATTTCTCAACCATCGGTTCATTGCAAACTCCTTCTCTTCGTTGTGGTCCTCTTGATGCTGGTGCTGGCAACAGCGGTTTCGTGCCGCGGTCGTCACCCACCTCTCCCGGAAGCAGATGTCCAGACAGGCACCCGCTGTTGTAGTATGCGATCAATCATTCAATTTTGGACAGCGAATTTGCTCGGATCGCCAATTTTTTTGGTTACCAGAACAAACCACGCACCACGTCCACGCTCTGCCGACCAATCGGCCCCCCACGATCGGCACACCGCCGAGATCCAGACGTAACATTGCACGGTTCCCGTTCGACCAACCCACCCGAACCTCGCCCGATCGTTCTTCTTTGAGGATTCCCCCACATGGCCAAGCACGCCCAGCGATTTCTTTCCGTCGTCAACGCCAGCAAGCAGCACGTGCGCGAATGCACGGCCGCGGACGTCAAACCGAGGCTGGACGCGGGCGAGGCGTTCTTCTTGGTGGACGTGCGCGAGGACAGCGAGTGGGCAGCCGGGCACTTGCCCAAGGCGGTTCACATCGGTAAGGGTGTGATCGAGCGCGACATCGAGGCGAAGATCCCCGACACGGCCGCGCCGATCGTGCTGTACTGCGGGGGCGGGTTCCGCTCAGCCCTGGCGGCCGAGAGCCTACAGAAGATGGGCTACACGAACGTGATCTCGATGGACGGGGGGATCCGGGCCTGGACCGAGGCGGGGTTCTTGATCGTAAAGGACTGAGCCTCTCAAAAGAATCCTTACTTCGCCGCGACCGAGATTTCGGTGGTGCTGCGGCTGACCTCGGTGGAATCCACCATCAGCTTGGCGGTGACTTTGAACGTGCCGGGCTTGGTGAACTTGAGGCGTGCCACGGTGGCGTCCTTTACGGTGGTGATGGTGCCGCCGGTGGTGATCCAGTCGATGGTGGCACGGTCGCTGAGCGGCGCATCAGGGATCGCGGTCGCGGTGACGGTCTGACCGACGGAGGCTTGCGAGGGCGCGACGGCGAGGGTGATCGACTTTGGGGTTCCATCGCGGCCGCCGGGGCTCGAGGCGCAGGCGGCGAGCAAGGCCGTGCTGAATATCGCGGAGATGAAAAACCGGGCGCGGTGCGCGAGGCGTGACGGAGCGGCGAGGCGTGATTGAGTGTGCATTCCCACAGCATACTCGCGCGGGAGTGGCACGGGTGCGAGAGGCCCCGCCGTCACGGTCTTTGAGCTGATCTGGTGGGCGTGCCGCCTGCCGCCTTCCCGACAGCCTGCCCTCCCACGGTCAGCATCGCGCGGCGGCCTTTGGGCTTGCGGCGCAGGAACTTGGGGAACGCGGCCTGGGGTACGAGGGCGCGAAGTACCGCGATGAGCGCGATGGCCGCGAGGGTCGTGGCGATCCAGAACTGCCAGTCGTGGATTGGGAGAGACACGGAGCGTGGTCCTTCTTGAGGGCGAGTCGCGAACAGATTACTTGGGCAGCGGCGTGAGATCAAAGGCGTCGGCGGCGACGACGACGTTGGTCTGGACCTTGCTGTAGCCGATTTTCGTGTCGCCGTTGAGGTCGGACTTGATCGTAGTCTGGAACGAGAGCTTGACGATCGAGTTGGGGTCGCCCAGCGGGCGGAAGTCGGCGTAGACAAACTCGATGAGGATCGCGCCAAGCACGGGGACAGTGATCACCAGTAATTCCTTCTGAACAAGGCCGGTCTTGATGTTCACGTATTGCGTGACCGACTTTGAGCCGTCCTTCTTGGCACCTTTGACCACCGCATAGCCTTGATCTTCGATCGTTTCGATGCCTTGGACTTCGACCGTGTCGTAGGACGTGCGCAGGTCTTCCCAGGGCGTCGAGGGTTTGTCGGTCCGCAGCATGTCGAGTTCTTTGCCCTTAATTTCTTTCATCGGTTCGTTGGAGGACTCGGCCCAGGCGCGGCCCTTGTTCATGGAGCTGCGCGAGCGCCCATAGACGCCGAGGTTGATGTCCTGAAGGTACTGGTCGTCGCCGCGGACGAGCGTGTCGATCGAGCCGCTGACGCCTTGGTGGATGAAGTTGATGGTGCCGATAAGTCGGATCGCGCCGAGCTTGTCGGCGGCGTCGGCGATGACCTTGCGCTTGGCCATCAGTTCATCGACCGTCGGCCAGGCTGCGTTGAGAGCGGCGGCACCAACGCGTGGCATGACGAGCGCCTGCCCGGCCTGGAACAGCGTGACCGATTTCATGAACCCGCCTTCGCCAGGCTGGAAGCTGACCTTGATGTCGGGCGTGGCGACGAAGGCCCATTTACCTTCGGAGTCGGGCCACTTGAGCTCGTACGCCATCTGCCTCGGCACGTCGAGGATGAGTTTTTCTCTGGCGACCTTGGTGGTCCAGTTCTGCTTGGCGGGCTCGAACCGGTACTCGCCGACGTATTTTTGAAGGTCGGCCACGAGGATGGCGTGGGGGTCGAGCTTGGCGATGATCGTGACGCCGTCCTTGGGCATGACGAACTCCAGCCCGCCCTGGAACATCGTCATGGTCTCGACCTTGCCAGCCTCGTTGTGGTTAAACTTGACCTTGATCGTGTCGGTGAGCGCGAACGCCCACTTGCCGTCGGCGTCGGGCCATTTCAGCTCGTAGGCGGTCTGGCCGGGGACGTCGAGGATGAGCTTGCTGTCCTTGATGAGCGCGGTCATCTTCATGTTTTTGGCTTCAAACTGATAGGCCCCGACGTACTGGGCGAGCTTGTCGGCGGGCACGGCGGCGGTGTCGGCGTTCGCGGCGGGTGGGAAGAGGGCTTCGAAGACCATGACCATGGACTCGTCGCGGAGCGGAGAGACGTTGACGTTTTCCAGCATCACATAGCCGACGCCGTCGTCGGGCAGGAAGGCGACGGAGGAGCAGTAACCGTCGATGTTGCCACCGTGCTCGACGACGCGTTTGCCGTTCCAGGTGCGGAGGAACCAGCCCATGCCGTAGTCCACGCCGCCGCCGACGTTGATGGTTTTTTTCCAGGTCTCTTCGATGGTGGCGGGCTTGACGAGCTCCCGGCCCTCGAAAGTTCCGCGGCCGATCTGGAGGCGGACCCAGCTGGACATCTGGAGCACGTCGGAGTTGATCGCGCCGCAGGGGGCGACGTTGTTGAGACTGCGCGCGGGAACGAACTCGTACTTCTTTTCGTCGTCATTCCATTTATAGCCCTTAGCGGCGTGCGGGTCGGCGAGCAGGGCCTCGTGCGTGCTGGTGCTGGAGATCATGCCCAGCGGGGTGAAGATCCGCTCCTTGAGCATGGCGTCCCAGTCGGCGCCCGCGGCGTTGGCGGCGGCGGTACCGGCGGCGAGGAACATCGGGTTGTTGTAGTTGAACTTGGTGCGGAAGAGATCTTTGAGTTCGGCTTGGCCGAGGGCGGCGATGACTTCGGCCCGCGAGGCCTTCCCGCCCGACCAGGCCATGTCGGTGCGTGCAAGGCCGCTGCGGTGGCTGAGCATGTCGCGGAGCGTGAGCTTGGAGTTGAGGTCGTCGTCCTTGAGGCGGAAGCCGGGGAGGTGCGAGGCGGCGGGCTCGTCCCAAGCCATCTTGCCTTCGTCAACCATCATGCCCACGAGCGTTGCGGTGAAGGCCTTGGTGGACGAGCCGACCATGTAGACCGTGCTCGGCTCAGCGGGTCGTTTGGTTTCGAGGTCAACCAGCCCGAGGCCTCGGGTGAAGATGATCCTGTCGTTCTTGACGATCGCGAAGGAGAGGCCCGGGACGTGGGCCTCTTCGCGGCGTTTGTCGAGCTTGGCGGTCATGGCCTCGAGGCGGGCGATGAGGGCGTCGTCGTCAGGGCGGGCGAAACAAGAGGACGTGGGAACGAGCGGTGCTGCAACGATGAGCACGAGAGATGCGGACCTCAAGAACCGCCCCGGAAGCGATGTGGCGACCGACCGACCGATGACGTTGAACCAGCGCTTCATGTGTGAACTCCCACGAGACAATTGGATGGACTTTGTGGTTTCAGGAGGAGGAAGAATCGGCTCGGAGAGCCGATCTACCTAGGAGCCGTTCAAGGCCAGCACCAGCGCGTGGACACCCCACGCGGCAAAGTAGGCCAAGCCGCTCATCCACGCGAGTTGGAGGACCGCCCACCGCACCCCGCCCGCTTCCTTGGCCGTCACGACCAAGGTCGGCAGGCACTGCATCGCGAGTACATAGAACACGAGAAGCGACCAGCTAGTTGCGGGCGTGAAGATATTGGTGACGCCGTCGGAGCGCTTGGCGGTCTGGATCTGCTCGAGCACGGTCTGGTCCTCGGCGTCGTCGCTGCCGGTGACCATGACGGCCATGGTGGAGACGAAGACCTCGCGGGCGGCGAAGCTGGTCACGACGCCGACGCAGAGTTGCCAGTCATAGCCGAGCGGGCGGAAGACGGGCTCGATCATGTGACCAAGGCGGCCCGCGAAGGACTGAGCCTTGGCGTTCGAGGCTTCGAGGCGGTCGGCCTGAGCGGCGAGATCGACCATCTGCGCGGTCATCGCTTCGCGGTCGGCGGCTCGGGCCTGGTCGGCGCCGATCGAGAGCTGATCGGTCGAGAGCTGCGCGACTTTCTGGCGAAGTTCGATGGAGGCGTCGGGAGGGCCTACTCGTGGGAACGCGCCGAGCCACCAGAGTACCACGCAGATCGCGAGGATGTTGGTGCCAGCGTTTTTGATGAACATGAGCCCACGGTCGTAGGTGGTGAGCAGGGCCGTGCGCACGCTGGGGAGTTTATAAGTTGGGAGTTCGAGGACCATGGGGCGGCTGGTGCCGCGAAGGATGGTGCGGCGCACGATGAGCGCGCTGAAGAGGCCCGCGAGGATGCCCACGACATAACACCCGACGAACGCGAGGGCGGCCATGGCAGGTCGATCGCGGAAGAGGATCGTGGTGACGAGCACATAGACGGGGATGCGGGCCGAGCAGGTCATGAAGGGCGCGACAAGGATGGTGGCGAGGCGGTCGCGGCGATCGGGGATGGCGCGGGTGGCCATGATGCCGGGGAGAGCACAGGCGTGCGAGCCCAGGAGCGGGACGAAGCTGTGCCCCGGCAGCCCGAAGGGGCGGAGCAGACGGTCCATCACGAACGCGGCCCGGGCCAGGTAGCCGGTGTCCTCGAGCAGCGAGATGAGGAAGAACAAGAGGCAGATCTGCGGCACGAAGATCACGGTCGCGCCGATGCCCTTGACGACGCCTTCAGAAAGAAGATCGCGCAGAACCCCGGGCGGGATGAGGTCGTGGACCCACCCGCCGAGCAGGCCGAAGATGCTGTCGATCCAGTCCATCGGGTACTGGGCGATCTTGAAGATCACGAGGAAGAGCAAGGCCATGACGGCCGCGAAAATCACGCCTCCCCAGAGCTTGTGGGTGAGCACGGCGTCGAGTCGGTCGGTGAGTTGCGAAGCGCGAGCGCTCGCGGCGGGCTTGGACGTGGAGTTGGTCGAGGGCTGTGGATTCGATGCGTCGGCGGACATGGCCTGCCCGTGGACCACGCAGGCCGCGTGGACATCATCGGCCCAGGCCTCGAGCGCTTCACGCTCGCCGGGCGGGGTTCGGTTGGCGATCGTGGCTGAGGCGAGGATCGCGGGAAGTGTGTCGATCCCCTCGCCGCTGCGAGCGCTGACGAGCGTGACCCGGCAACCGAGGTGCTCTTCCATCGCTCGGGTGTCGATGCGCACGCCGTGACGCCGGGCGAGGTCGATCATGTTGATGGCGACGACGGTGGGCAGTCGTTGTGCGAGAACCTCGCCCACGAGCGGGAGATTGCGAAGAAGGTTGGCGGCATCGACGACCACGCACACGGCGTCGGGCGCGCCGAGCTTTTCGCCGCGCGGGCTGAGGTTGCCAGCGAGAACCTCCCGGCAGACCTCGGCCTCGCTCTGGTCGAGTTGGAGCGAGTAGATGCCGGGGAGGTCGATGAGGTGGATGCTGGCGTCGGCGCTGAGCAGCGAAGCGAGATTTGAGCCGCGGACTTTGACCTCACCGACGCGAGCCTCTTGGGTGGTGCCGGGAAAGTTGCTCGTCTTGTGGCGCAGCCCGCAAAGACGGTTGAAGAGCGTGGTTTTGCCAGTGTTGGGGTTGCCGACGAGAGCGACGCGGATGATACCGGTGGGGTCTTGGCCGGGCCCGGTTGCGGGGCGCGTGGTCGTGCTGGCGGTGGTCGCGACGCTCGAGGTGAGCGCGACGCTGGACGAATGAGAACCACACCGATCGCACCCGTCGCTCAAGGAGACCTCCGGCTACTTCCTGTCGGTCGCGCACCCGCCCGGCGGGCAGGCCGCATCGCAGCCCAGGCCGTTCGGAGGGACCGGCCCCATCCTGACCTGTCGCGCCAAAGGCCGGGCAAGCCCGATCCGCGACCCGCACGAGGCCGTGCAACCGTCGCGGGCCAGCACCTCGACGATGCACGGATCACCAAGCCGGCACACCCGGACGAGGGCGTTATGCCGCAGTCCCATGGCGCGAAGAAGTGCGGCGTCGCGTGGGTCGTTGCAGAGCTGGCAAACGACGCCGGTCTGCCCGGGATTAGCGTCGGCCAGAGCGACCGTGGCGGGAAGGGGCGTCGAGGCACGAACCATGGCACATTCTAGGCTTGTTGAGACTTGGTCGCAACGAAGGATCCGCGTCGAGAGAGAGTTAAGTGACCTTACCCAGGTTTCGTTGGCCTCAATCGACTGATAGATTGGCCGGAACACGAGGGTCGAGATCGAGGTTACCTTTGCCCGCCACCAATGCAGCTTGCCGCCCGCTGCGAGGGTTCGGTAGACTGCCCTGGCGAAGTTCTTGCGGTTGATTCGGCTGATCGCTGAATTCCACGCTCAGGAGTTTTCTGAGAGAGCTGTTGCCACCCGTGCCACCGAGGTCGCGCACCTGTTGCCCTCGTACGCCGATGACGCGAAGGGGACCTCGGTGTGCCTTGGCCTTGCACTCGGCTCACGCGCATAGCCATAACCTACGCCCAAGTAGCGAGATCGCTCGGAACGTTCTTGAAGTTCCTAATCAAAACACACGCGAGCTCGGCGGCACAAGAAGGACTTTGCTGCCACCTGCCGTAATGCCCACCTTTGTCACCATCATCATGTCGTCCATCGTTGCTTTGTAACGAAAACGCATGATGCCTCAGTTCTCTAGGCGACTTTATCGACGGCTGATTGCAACAAGTCCCGCCGCCGCCACACTCAGCACCGTCAGGGACCACAGCGTAATCATAAGATACGTCTGATCGTGGTCCGGGCTGCCACGCTCGGCAAAGAACGCTTTGCGTACTTCGCGGCCTGCTCGTGCTCTGTCAGCCAGCCCTGGATCTGCCTGCACGGCGGTATCCCACGCCGCGCTTGCCGCAGGCCACTGGCGCATCTTGCTCGTCCGCATCACCGCCGGGAACGCCACCAGTCCCGCGAATCCGAGGCACAGCAGCGCGGTGGCCCAGCGGCGCCGCAGAGCGTTCGGCGGCGCGGTCCACCAGAACCTTGCCATTACGCCTGAAATCACCGCAATCACCCCCGGTACCATCACCGCCGTCGCGCGGTTCGCTTCCGTCGGCGCGGAGACAAAGGCGTATGCCCCGGCGAGCAGGACGAGAGCGGCATACACCATGAGCACGATCGAAACACGCATCACATAGCCCCTAAATTAGTTGAGTAGCATACTCCACCTCGGCACCTCTGGCAAACAATCTTCTCTCAAGACAACTGCTTCATCAACGTCTCGATACGACGCAAATATCTGGTGTTTCGGCCTGATTTTCCTAATGTGACCCAGCCCCGGCTCATGCTTCCACGCACCCGCGAACCCGAGCTGATGGACGACCTCGCCCGCGGCTGCTGGCAATGGCAACCCGCAGGCCCAACACCGAGGTCGCTCGGAACGTTCTTTGAATCCTCAAGTGACAGAGACGCGACCTCGGTGGCACGAGAAGGACTTTGGTACCACATGCCGTGGTAAACGCCGTGGCCTGAGCCGCGGTACGCCCGACAGGTGAGGTGGGGGCCAGCTCGTTCACTTTCGTTCGGGGTTTATCGCCCTCACGCCGCGGCGTACGAACGGACCTCGACTTGGATGCCCGCAGCGCTGGCGGCCTTGGCTTGGCTGAGCAGTTGACCGGTAGTGGCCTCATCCACGTACTCCTCGCCGCAGTTGTCGCAGACCAGGGCGGGAACATTCTTAAAGACAATCGTCACGCCCGCAGGGTCGGACAGGGTGACGCTGGCCTTTCCCGGGAGTGTTTGGCCGTGCTTGCAAATAGGGCAGTTCATGGTTTCTTTCTCGCACGAAACCCCGGCTCCCAGCGCGAGTCGGTTGGCTCGTACACGGTGACGACTGCAATCGTACTCGCATCAACCATTGACACAACGATGTGAAGTGGGCGATTGTCTACCCAGCCCAAAAGCAGCCGGGAGGAATAGGGGAGGTCGTCCGGGCTTTCTTCGATGGTCTCACCATCTTCAAAAACGTCTCGAACTTCAACCTCCGAAATGCCGCGAGCAAACATCTGTTTGACTTCGCGGACTCGGAAAATGATGGTCGAGTCGTCCATTTTGACGATTCAGGGATCGGTTTCCGCACGCCCAGCAACGCTCCTCAAAGTCTAGCCACAGCATTGGCGGCCCATGCCAGCTTGTGTTATGAGATATGCGACTCAAAGAACTGCAACTGTTCGACCTTCTTGTCAGGGATCGCGCTCATGGCCAAAGCTCGTATGTTCACATTAATGTGTGCCCAACTGCACTCGCCTCGCAGAACAGCTCGTGGTAGGATTCTCTCTTCAGGCACCGGCACGGAGCAGGTGTCACTGAAGAACCTCGCTAGAAAACCCGTGACTTTTTCGTTTCGAGCCATGACTTTGGCCAGCCAAATCATGACCGGGAAGACCAATCTCATGATTTCAAGGAGATTTTTCATGACCACGAAAGACCAATCCATGACCAGAGCGCCCAAGCTCATGACCTTTGCAAGCATGTTCCCGAAAATAAAGGCTTCACGCTGGATTGCCGCCTTGGGGCTGCTGGCAACGGCAATGCCCGGCTGGCCCAGTGCCCGATCACCTTTTCGCCCGCGGCCAGCTACTTCACGGGCAATAACCCGACCTCCGTCGCGGTGGGTTACTTCAACAACGACGAGCCGCTCGACCTCGCCGTGACGAACGCCGACTTTGACAACGTTTCCATCCTGCGAGGCAACGCCAACGGCACGTTCCAGGCGGCGGTCAATAACGTCGCGGGTAGCCAATTGTTCTCTCTCGTGGTGGGCGACTTCAACGCCGACCGCCGGCCCGACCTGATCGGGGTGGCCAGCAACTTCACCGACGTCACGGTGGCGCTGAACACGACGCCGTATCCGCTGGTGGTCGTTCGGCAGCCCTCATCGGTCTCTATCTGTTCATCTGGTACGGCGCCCTTCTCAGTCGCTGTCTCAGGTACCTTCCCCGTCACCAACCAATGGCAATGGCAACCCGCAGGCCCGAGCACCGCATGGGCCGCGCTCAGCAACGGAATTAACAAAAACACCCTCGGCACACCCACGTTCAATGTCGCGGGGGCCACCACGCCAAGCATGAACATCACCTCCCTCTCAGGGCTGGGCGGCAACTTCCGCTGCATCGTGACCAACGCCTGCGGCAGCGTGACCAGCAATGAGGCCACACTCACCATCTGCGCCGCCGACTTTAACTGCAACGGTTTCGTCAACGGAGACGACTTTGACAGCTATATCGCCGCCTTCGTCTCGGGCGATCTTTCGTCGGACTTTAATCGCGACGGCTTCGTGAACGGCGACGACTTTGACGCGTTTGTTCCGGTGTTTGAATTGGGGTGCTGAAGCGGAAGGGATCGAGGGATCGAGGGATCGAGGGATCGAGGGATCGAGGGATCGAGGGATCATGTGGGTGATGCGGGTTCGGTTGTGCGTGGCTTGTAGAGAAGTTTGACCCAGGCGGTAAAGGCCAGCGTGATGGCTGCGGCGAGGCCGACCCAGATTGGGCCGATCGTGTTCCAGAGCAGGTAGATGTTGAGCGCGGCGATGAGCGTGCAGATTGAGTAGCCCAGTGCGCTGACCCAGAGCGGGTTGACGAACTCGCCCATTCGTTTCTTGCTGCTGGTGACCATCATCAGCGGGAAGATGGCGAAGGGGAGTTGCATGGAGAGGACGACCTGGGAGATGACGAGAAGTTGAACGGTGTCTTTGCCGCCGGTGGCGGAGACGACGATGAGGGCGGGGATGATGGCGAGGCAGCGAGTGATGAGGCGGCGGAGCCAGGGCTTGATGCGGATTTTGAGGAAGCCTTCCATGACGATCTGGCCAGCCAGAGTGCCGGTGATGGTGCTGGATTGGCCCGAGCAGAGGAGCGCGACGGCGAAGCAGGTCGCGGCCGCACCGCCGAGGGCGGGCTTGAGAAGTTCGTGAGCCTGCTGGAGTTCATCGACCTGCACGCCGTTCTTCCAGAAAACGCTGGCGGCGAGGACGAGAATGGCGGCGTTGACGAAGAAGGCGAGGCTGAGGGCGACGACGGTGTCGATGGTGTTGTACTTGATGGCGGTGCGGAGGCTGGCGGGGTCGCGGGCGTAGGCGCGAGTCTGCACGATTGAAGAGTGCAGGTAGAGGTTGTGAGGCATGACCGTCGCGCCGAGGATTCCGAGCGAGATAAGCAAGGCCTCGGTGTTGGGCATGGTGGGGATGAACGTGCCTACGGCGGCGGCGTGCCAATCAGGCTCGGCGAGAAAGATGGTGTAAGCGAAGCAGATGCCGATGGTAGAGACGAGGGTGATGACGAGAGCCTCGAGCTTGCGGAAGCCGAAGTTGATGAGCATGAGGAGGAGCAGGACGTCAAACCCGGTGATGAGCACACCCCAGACGAGCGGGATGCCCATGAGAAGGTTGAGCGCGACGGCCGACCCGATGACCTCGGCGAGGTCGCAGGCGATGATGGCGATCTCGCAGAGGATCCAAAGGACGAACGAGACTGGTTTGGAGTAGTAGTCGCGGCAGGACTGGGCGAGGTCCTTATTGGTGACGATGCCCATGCGAGCGCAGAGGATCTGCAGCAGGATGGCCATGAGGTTGGAGGCGAGGATGACCCAGAGGAGCGCGTAGCCGAACTGGCTGCCTCCAGCGAGGTCGGTGCCCCAGTTTCCGGGGTCCATATAGCCGACGGCGACCATGAAACCCGGGCCGGCGAAGCCGAGCCACTTGCGCCAAGTGGGGCGGCTAGGGTCGGTGGATCTCCAGACCGAGAGCGAGGCGTAGGCTTCGGGAAGTGAGCGCGTGAAGTCGGGGCTGACGGCCACATCAAGATTGGCGGGGACGGCGCCAGGCGTTCGTATGGTTGAAGATGGTTCGTCGAGCGGCTTCATAAGCGTGGTCGGCTATCGGAAATCGGTCGAGCTTAGGCCCGGGCGTGCGAGAGGTGTTCTTGAGCGAGGCCCTCAGGCGGGGGGCCGAAAGTGTACCATCGGCTACACAAACTAGTCTAGGCCACTGCGGGTGTCAATTTTTCGACACAAGTGGCGGATTTGAGCGGGTGGCCGCGGAAGAAGAAGTCCTCGGTCCTTTGAGGCCTGTTGTCCCACGTTGAGCGAGGGGCTAATCTCGTTCTAGATGCCTAAAGCCGCGAAGAAAACACGGAGTTCCACGGCCGCAGGGGCGGGGGGTGCGGCTGCTCGGCGGCGTCCGTCGCTCGCGGCGCGGCTGGCGGTGCAGCAGGCGGAGAACCATCGCCGCACGCGCAAGGCGCACTCGGCGGAGATCGCGGAGGATTATGTGGAAACGATCGCGGACCTCATCGACGGGGGCGGCGAGGCGCGGGTGGTGGACCTGGCCCGGTGCCTGGGCGTCACGCACGTGACGGTGGTTCGGACGGTTGTTCGGTTGCAACGCGATGAGCTGGTGACGGCCAGGCCATATCGGTCGATCTTCTTGACCGACTCGGGCCGAAAGCTCGCGGAGAAGGTGCGCGAGCGGCACCGGATCGTGTACGAGTTTTTGCGTGCGGTGGGCGTGGGCGAGGCGAGCGCGCGGCTAGATTCGGAGGGGATCGAGCATCATGTCAGCGCGGAGACTCTGGCGGCGTTTGCACGGTTTGTGGCAAAGAAATGAGCCGGGGTTGCGGCGGGTTTGAAAAGGCCTGTCCGGCATCGCTCTGAAGATCGCCAAGCGTCGTCGGCCTCGTTAGCTTAATCGGTCCATCGCCTGCGCCACAGTTGCCACTTGGACAATTTCCGCGCCAGCATCCTTTGAGAGCGATCCCGCGCCACTTTTCTCGCCGCGCCCTTTGATCTTCGGTATCACAACATTGACATACCCAAGCCGCACCGCCTCGCGCACCCGTTGTTCCAATTGGGCGACCGGGCGGATTTCGCCGCCGAGACCGACTTCGCCGATGACGGCCGTGGCGGCGGGGAGCGATCGTTTGTAATGAGCGCCAGCGATCGCTAGCAGCAGGGCGAGATCGGCGGCGGGCTCGACAACTCGGATCCCTCCCACCGCAGAGGCGAAGACGTCGCGGTCGGCCAGGCGCAGGCCGGCGTGCTGCTCGAGCACAGCGATGAGCATCGCCAGCCGGTTCGAGTCGAGGCCCGAGCTTTTGCGTTTGGCAGCACCCAGGAAACCGGTCGCGGTCAGGGCTTGAACTTCGACGAGATAGCAACGCGAGCCGGACATGACCGGGCAGACCACCGCGCCGGGCCTAGGCGTGGCCCCTTGCGTGGCGGCGACGCCAGCGGCGTCTGTGACGGGGACCAGACCCTGGCCCGTCATCTCGAAGAGGCCGATTTCCAAGGTTGTTCCGTAGCGGTTCTTGATGGCGCGCACAAGGCGGTGGGCGTGATAGCGGTCGCCTTCAAAGTACAACACCGTGTCGACTAGATGTTCTAATAAGCGAGGCCCCGCGAGCTGGCCATCCTTGGTGACGTGGCCGACCAGCACGACCGCGATCCCCGACAGCTTGGCCAGATAGACCAGCTCCGAGCAGCAGCGGCGGAGTTGAGAGATCGAGCCGGGCGAGGCGTCGAGGTCAGATTTATAGATCATTTGGATCGAGTCGATAACCAGCACGGCCGGGGAGACCTTGCGGGTCTGTTCGATGATACGGGCAAGGTTTGTGTCGGCGAGGATGTAGAGGTTGTCCGAGGACGTGCCGAGGCCGTCCGCCGCGTCTCTTACGTTTGCTGGGTTGAGATTCTTATCGTTCTCGGCTTCGAACGAGCTGACGACGCGCTGAGCTCGCAGCTTTACCTGCTCGGCGGATTCTTCGCTGGAAACGTACAACACACGCTTGCCAGCGATCGCCCACGCTCGGGCGGCCTGCAGCAGCAGCGTTGATTTGCCGATGCCTGGCTCGCCGCCGACGAGCACAGCCGACCCTGGTACGAGGCCCGCGTGACGGTCATCACCGCCGAGCACTCGGTCAAACTCGCGGATCCCGGTGGCGAGCCGGTTCAGCGGCGACACGCCCGGCGCGATTGCGCTCAACGGCTGGGCCACGGCGTTGACCAGACTTCCGCTGCTCATCGCGTTGCCCATCGCGCTGCCGGTTCCGACGCCGATGGAGCCCATGCCGCTGGGCGAAGCGCTGTTTTCCGCGATCTCGGCCCAGGCCACGGCCATGCTCTTGTGCGGGTCCTTTGACGCCGCTTTGTCCACGATCTGCTCTTCGAGCGAGTCCCAGGCCCCGCAGTCTGGGCACTTGCCCAGCCAGCGGTTCTGGACAGCCCCGCAGGCGCGGCACAGGAAGATGTGGCGGACCTTTGCCATGCGACGCAGCATAGCCGGATGAAGGCCGAACGACGAGATGCGTCGGGTCTCGAGGCCGGGCGGCTGCGGTGATTCACGGATCTATCATCCAGCAGCCGCGATGACCGAGCTTCCATCTCAATCTGTGTCGCCGACGACTCCTCAGTCGGTGGCCCCTCCCGCCCACAAGCGTTCCTCACTCAAGAAGAAGCGATGGTGGACGCTTGCCTTGGCCGTGCTGGTCCTCGCCTGGGCCATTTTGACGCACTCGCGCGTCACGCGGCACTTAGTCATCCCGCGCCTCGAGGCCTTGCTCAACGCCAGCATCGAGGGCGGCGAGGTTTCGGTTGGGCTCAATGGCGTGGTCCGCATCACCGACGCCACGCTTCGCGCCCCCGGGATCGACGGGCAGGCAGGGGCGGTGCTCGAGCTTAAGCGGCTCAAGGCCAGGCCCAACTGGGGGAGGCTGCTGGGGATTTCTTCGTCCAGCACCTCGTTGGTGAGCCGGGTGGAGCTGACCGAGCCGACGGCCCGGCTGAGCCTGTCGGTGGATGACAAATCGTTGAACTTCGCGGCGATCAAGCTGCCTTCGCCGCAGGGCGGCTCTGCCGAGGTGCCCGAGATCGTCGTGCGGCGTGGGCGGCTGGAGCTTGGCGAGCACCGCACGGTCAACGGGGTCACGACGTACACCCTGCTCAAGCGAATCGAGATCGACGGCACGTTCAAGCCAGCCGCGAACCTTGAGAAGGGTGTGTACGAGATCGCGCTGACCCAGATCATGGGCAAGCCCAACGCGGCGGAGCCCGAGCCCGCCTCGGCGAGCTTGGTTGATATCCGCGGCACGGTCGGGGCAGACGGGGTGTCGCTCTCGATGAAGGGGCTGACGCTGGAGGATTGGCCTGCGTCCTCGATCCCGACGCCGTTGCGAGACGTTTTCGCGTTCATGAACCTGCAGGGGCGGATCCGCCAGACGGACGTGGTGTACGACGAAGCCTCGGGCGTGCGCGCGACGCTCGAGCTGGACGAGGTGGCGGTGAACCTGCCGGTGCTGGCGACAGATAACCCGCTGGAGGGTCCGGTGCAGCCCGCGCCGCCGATGCGGATGAGCCGGGTGAATGGTTGGATCAGAGTGGATCGCAACGGCGCGGTCGCTGATCTTCGAGGTCAGCTCGAGGACCTTCCGTATAAGGTGATGCTGAACTATTCGGGCACGACGGCCGACGCCGCGTTCACGTGCGACTTTGAGTGCGAGAACTTCACGATCGAGGAGAAACCTCAGATTCTGCGGTTCGTTCCGCCGACGGTGCGGTACCGCCTCGCGACTTTTTCGAACCCCACCGCGGTAGTCTCGGCCAAGGCGCACGTCACGCGCGGGCCAGCGGTGAATGGCTTGCCCGGCGAGGTGAAAGTCGCGGGCACGCTCGATTTTCACGGCGGGGTGGCGGCGTACGAGCGTTTCCCCTATCAGTTCCGCGAGCTCTCGGGCAGCGTTCGCTTCGACGAGAGCACCATCGACATCTTGCGCGTCGAGGGGGTTGCGCCGACGGGGGCCCGCGTCAAGGCTCGGGTGCACATCAGCCCGATCAACGATGCGGCGGGCGTGGATGTCTATGTCGAGGCCGTCGGCGTGCCGATCGATAGCACGCTCGAAGCGGCGATGGGCGCGGGCCGCAAAAAGCTGGTGACCGAGATCACGAGCCGGGGGCAGTACGAACGGCTGATTTCCGAGGGGGTCATTGTTTCGCCCGAGCGGAGCATCGAGGCGGCGCGAGAGCTGATGGCGGTAAAGGCCGAGCTTTCCACGGCGTCGCTGGAACGTGCTCGCCAGCTGGAGTCTCGAGCTCGCGAGCTTGAGCGTCAGGTCGCGACGCCGGTGTTCGCGCTGGGCGGGACGGGAGACGTGGTTCTCAAGATCAATCGCGCGGTCGGGATTGAGCCGGTGTGGACCGAGACCATCGACATCAAGCTCGGCACGATCGGCGTGCTGCCCGATCGCTTCCCGCTGCCCGTGCGGGCCAGCAACGTGAACATCTTTATCGACGGAGAGACGGTGACGGTCAGAGGTGGGACGTATCAGGGTATCAGCGGCGGGAGCGCCACCGTCGCGGCGACGATGAAGTACCCGTCGTACGAGAGCCCCGACACTGATCCGTTGCCGCAGATTTCCGTGCGAGCTTCGGGGATCCCGACGGACGATCGGCTGATCAGCGCCATCTCGGGCGCGGTCCGGCGGGCTGCGCGCGCGAACTCGGGCGCGGGTCAGAACGCCGCTGCGGATGGCCAGCCCGTGCCCGAGGCCAACGACGCGTGGGTGCGGCGTGTGCTGACGGGGCTCGGGCTGCATGGGCAGATTGACGCGACGGCCGACATCGCCAGCAACGAGCTGGGCACGAGCGTGGACGCGCTGGCGCGAGTTGAGAACGCCACCAGCACGCCGATCTCCTTGTCTAAAGGCGGGGCGGGTGTTGAGCCAGCCGCGGCGAGCGTTGTCGTCTCTGCCTCGCGCAACGTCCCATCCGAACCGCTGATCGACCGCATCTCGGGCATGGTTCACGTGACCGACCAGATCGTGTCCATCGACCTCGCGGGCCGCCTGGGCGCTCGCGACGGCGATCCGGACATGCAGATCAAGGCCGAACTGGCCGCGCGCGATCCGGATCCAGAGTTTGTCGGCCCGCCGCCGCCGTACCGATGGACGGCCTTGCTCGACGCTCCGCGGTACAAGACGCCGCTGCTGGTCGAACCGTTGTTGGCGTTGTTTTCTTCTGAAGTTTCGTCGAAGATCGCCGAGTTGCGTGAGCAGTTCAAGCCAGCGGGGCTTACCGACCTCTCGGCGGTCATCGCGGGCGGCGGGCCGTTGGGAACGCGTGCGACGGTCGAGCTTTCCACCCTCGACGGCATCGAGCTGGACATCTTTGGTGATCGTCTGAGCGTGACCGAATCGCAGGGCATCGCTCGCGTGCTTGGCGGCGGGAGCACACCGGGCATCAGCCTGGAGTTCGAGGGCTTCCGGGCCGAGGCGTACTACCGCGACGAGCACGCTGGCACGCTCGCCGTCGACGGCCGGATCTCTGACCTTGGCGAGGGTCCCAAGGCCGACCCGCTCAGCGAGCAGGGCGAGCTGACCGTCGGGCTGATGAACGCTCGCTTTGAATCGCTTCTCACCGAGCACACCATCCGCGACCGGGCGGGGCAGGGGATCCGAGACTTCGTCGCCAAGGGCCAGCCCACGGGCGGGTACGACGTCTGGATCAGCCCGCGAAAGACGTCGGCGGGCGACTGGGTTGTCCGCGGCACGCTGTCGCCGCGCTCTTTGGCTCTCAACTTGGACAACGGGCGAACCTCCTTCGAGGCCATGACCGGCGAGATCGAGTTTGACGGATCGGTCGGCGGCACGTTCCGCGATATCGCTGGCGAATCGCTCGGGGATGGCACACCCTGGTCCTTCACCGCCAATGGCTCCTGGCTGGTGCAGAGCACCGGCACGTTCTCACTCCAGGCTCAGCTCAGCGCCGAATCCGTCGGGCTCCCGCGAACGCTTCTCGCGGTCGTGCCGCCCGAAGTCGAGCAGACTCTGAAGGAGCTTTCCGCGACGGTCGCGGGCCCTCTGGTCATGCCCAAGGGCAATCTGCGCATCGACGACGACGGCACGCCGGGCGGGAAGGCTGTGCGTTTCGACGGGAGCATGTCTATAAAGGATCTCGCGCTGGAGGTCGGCGTGCCGATCACGCAGGCCGACGGGACTTTGGAGTTCACCGTTGATAGTCCCGCCCACGGAAAGCCGACGTACGAGATCCGGTCGCTCTTTGATTCGTTCAAGGCCGCGAAGGTCGGCATGACTAACGGGCGCATCCGTCTCGCGGGCGACGCCAAACTCGGGCAGGTTCTGGTCCCGCTCATCTCTGCCGATTGCTACGGCGGGCGGGTCACGGGGACGATGCAGCTCACCACCGACGCGGCCTCGATTAAGCACTATGAAACGAGCATGTCGTTTTCCGGCATTCGCTTCGCGCCCATTCTCAACGACCTCGGCGCGCAGCAAGAAGAACCATCGCCCGCGCAGGCTTCGTCCTCCGCCAGCGCGGTTAATCCGGCCGAGGACGATTCTCGCGGCGTGATGGACGCGCACCTCTCGCTGGGCGGGACGACAGGCGACGACAGCACGCGTCGAGGCCGCGGCTCGCTCGTGATCGGCGGCGGCTCCGTGCTGCGGCTCCCGCTGATGCTCCCGCTCGTGCAGGTCAGCAATCTTCAATTGCCCACCGAAGAACGGCTCAACCTCGC
>Ga0209181_10000875_pt1 | contig 54254 bp, 51 predicted proteins | sample MAT05_FD_187208 | JGI IMG/M metagenome (GOLD analysis project Ga0209181, IMG submission 187208) | Freshwater microbial communities from Lake Fryxell liftoff mats and glacier meltwater in Antarctica - MAT-05 (SPAdes) (version 2) | ecosystem: Environmental > Aquatic > Freshwater > Ice > Liftoff... | reverse complement strand
GACAACGCTGCTGACCAAAGCGTTTGGCCAGGTTTCGAACTACGCGAAAGATCTCGCCGAACGCCCGCCGTACATCATGGTGCTGGATGTTGGCAAAACACTCATTGTGTGGGACCGCTGGCCCGGCCTTTCTCTTCGCACCCATCGCCGGCGTGATGCGAACCCAAATCGCGTACGCGGAGTACGAACTCAGCGTCTCACAGTTGCAGATGGAGTTCTGGCAGATCCAGTTTGGGTTGAACCACTGCTTCGGCGGCCCCCTTCAATAAACGATGAAACTACTTGGCGCTATACTCGGAATGGCGTTGTTCGCGACGACGGCTGACGCGCAAGCGACGGCGCCGGCGAAGATGGTCGCTCCGCCGGATACGTTTGTGGTGCGGACTCGGCACTTTATCGTCGCCGCGGATACGCTCACCATTCTTGGAAAGAACCCACAGACGAACGCACCGCTCAAGGTGCGGTACCTCATGACCGATTCGGCCTTGCGCCAAATCGAGCCGCCCAAATGGGGGACCCATGCCCAAGGAGCTGCAGGCCACCTGGCTCAAACTGGTCAAGAGTTACATGGCTGAACGGCACCCAGCGCGCAAAGGGTGAGTGCACGACGGACCGCCCGACCCGTACCGGTCGAGCGGTTTTGCGTTCCGGTATTGAGTACCTGACGATCTCTGCCACGCGAGGAGAAGTCCCTCAATCAGCTGAGCATGCGCCGCATCGCGACAGGCGATCGATTCCCCGCATTCCGTGACCAGGATGCGGACAGCCGGTGGCGACAAGGGCCACGTCACCACGCGGCCCGATGGCTGGTATGCCAATCGCCCCCGTGGTATGCGGGAGAAGGCGGCGCCGGCAACGGCGGACGGGCCGCCCGCGATGGTTGCCGCGCCGCGACTCGCGCCGACCGAGGGCCATCCGCCGATGGGCGCGCTGCTGCAGCAGATCTTTGAAGTCGACCCCCTCGCGTGCCCCAGCTGCCACGGCGTGATGCGCCTCATCGCGTTCATCACCCAGGCCTTGGTGATCGACCAGATCCTTGCGCACCTCCGTGCCCGTGCCGCGCCCGCCGCCCGCGGCGGCGCACGTAGTCCCCCGTCGCCCCGCGGACCGTCGGGACCACGCCCCACGCGGCGACCCGCCGCGATCTACCGCGCCTCCTGAGCCGCGCCCCGACCACCCGCCCCGCGCGGGAGCGTTCGGCGTGCGCGTCCGTCGCACCGGGGCGTCCGATCGGCCCCCGCTGAGACGGGGCGCCCACGGAACACGCCGGCCGGTCGGCCATCCAGGCGTGGCAGCGGGCGGACGTCCGGCCACAGCCCGCGCCGCCGGCGCTCGCGGGGGCAGCGATCGCACCGGACGTTCACCGGATACTCGACCGCCCCCACCTGAATTTCTAATCCCGTGGAGCTCAATGCGGGTAGTCACTAGCTGGCGTTTTCTTTGATAGCTGCGCGTAGGAACACACAAATTCCACTGCAATTTGAGGTTGGCCAAGACGGGGTGCGAATCTCGCGGTAGCGCGTCAAGCGGTGATGCGAGGCTACGGCGTCTGACGCACTTTTTTCAGCAGTGCCTGCAGTTCCTGCTCCACCACGTCGGTACGGTCTTTATGGATGTAGTGCCCCGTGCGCTCAACCTCGCGACGCGTGATGCCAGGCAACAGCGTGGACCAGTCCGCCCAGAGTTTGCGGATCAACTGCTCAAAAGCTCCGGACTCCGTGCCTTCGAAAGTTTTGCGGCCAAGCAAACGCATCGGAACCGTTGGCGCGGGCAGGCTCTTGAGACGATCCGTGCAAATCGCGGAGTCGTCGAATTCCCGTTTTGCGGTGGACGAGAACACCGTGTGTCGCATAGCACGAACGATGCCGGCGGAGAACGAAGCCTCCTTCTGCATGCGCGCCCAATGGTCGGGGTGTGTTGGCTCGATGAGCAACATGCCGACCACGTCGTAGGGGTACAGTTTTGCAAACGCGTATTGATACAAGCCACCCAATGAGTGTCCAACCAAAACGTAGGGTGGGGCTAATTTCGCGACGCGGAGTGTTTCGTGCAGCTCAGCCGCAATGGTGCACGGATCGCGCGGCGACACCGCGACAACACTTTTGCCGTATCCCGGACGATCGTACGTAAAAACCGCTGCCGACGACGGATGCGCGCGGAGCAGCGCATTCCACGAATCTTTCCCGTCGCCGAGTCCCGCTTGAAAGACGGTAATCGGTAGCGAATCCCCGCGACTGATGAATGCGATGGGCTGCGCGACGGCATCTGGCGTGCTCGCCTTGGTAGTGGTTGCGCACGCCGAGACGCTCGCAATAAACGTCGCCACGGCAGAACGCACGAATACGACCTGCAGATTCATGCGGACTCGAGCAAAGGAATGACGCTACAGCACACTGGTCGGTGTTGGATTGACCATCGTGCCCGAAAGCGTTGACGGAAACTTCGGGGAGTGATGCACTACATGCTATGCCACTAACCCCGTTGTGTCGTCAAAGTTCTCGTCGCGGATGGTACACATCGTACGCGTCAACCAGCGGCGTCCGCGAAGGTGCGGCCTGGAGGCTTGGATCGCGAACAACGGGACGCTGAGAAAACTGAGAACAGCTGAGAACTGCGGAGGCACCTTCGCGGGGGTGGAGCTCAATGCGGGTAGTCAATAGCTGGCTTTTCCTTTGATAGCTGCGCGCCGTACACACAATTCCAGCCGAAATTGAGATCGCGCAACACCGGCTCGACGTGAGCGCGGTTTCGAAAAATCATCCAACACCTGCCCCACCCGAACCGTCACTACACGCAGCACCGAATGCCTCCGCAGTTCTCAGCATTCTCAGTTTTCTCAGCGTCCCGGCAGTTCAACAACCCCAACCCGACACCGACCTAATTGCCGCAACGAACAAGCCCCGGCACTCAACGAAAGAGCACCGGGACTTCACCATCAACTCGCGTGCAAAGGTTAGTCCATCGCCCGCGTAAAGTTCATGATCTTGGTGCGCTCAAGAAACCACGCGCCGGTCGCATCGCGCTCCATGAGATACAACACGCCGTTGTGACCGAAACCGGCGATGGAACGGCCAACTGGCAAACGCACACGCTGCGTGAGCTCACCACGTTTGTTCACAGTTACCGTTGCCACAGTTGTTATATCCGGAATACCACCCCAGCTGCCACGCCAGGCGCCGTGGTCAGGCGCGCCGCGATCGGATCCTCGGGCACGAAGGCCGCGATGCGCGCATCCGCGACCGCGATCTGTGCCGTGAGCGGCGCGAACACCGCGAACAGCGGCGCCAGCTCCGTGGTCAATGTCGGCGACAGCTCGAGTTCGGCGATCCGCGTCGGGACCCACGCACTGCTGCTGGTCGGCACGCGGAGCCCATCACGACGCACAAGCGCCTTGGCGAGCGCGATATACCGCGTGCGCGTGCGGACGAGCGCATCCCGCACCGCCAACTCCACGCGCACGTGGCGTCGCGCCTCGGAGAGGCGATAGGCGGGACGCCACGCGCCCGTCTCGCACGCGTCCATCAGCGTCCGCGCATCGCGCTGGTCGGTCTTGGTGCGGCGCGAACGATTGGCGTACATCGGCGCATCGTTCGGATCGGCCACGATCACCTCGTGGCCCAGCGATTCCAGGTGGCGCGCCACCCATTCGCTCTCGGTGCTCGCCTCGAGCAGGATCCGGGTCGGCGGCCGCTCGCCGAACACGGCCGTGAACCGCTCTCGACTCGTCGCAATCCGGCGATCGGTGATCGTGCCGTCGTCCGCTTTGATCGACAGTTGACGCTCGCGCTTGTGCAGATCCAGGCCTATGATCTCCATGGAGACTGGCCTCCCGGTGTGCGCCCCGTCGGCAAACGGTGCGCGCGTGAATAGTGGTGGGGCGATGCGTATCTCCACGATACCGCGGAGGACCAGCCACCGCTTCATACCAACTATCCCGAATCTACAGCGAAAGGCCGCACCCGCAGAACGCACCGATATGCGGACGGAGACTCAACACAAGGAGAACGGCAACGTGACGGCCAGTTTGGCGGCGCAGATCTTTCGTATGCTGGCGGCCATGGTCGCGGTGTTCCAGGCCGCGCTTGTTATTGGCGCTCCGTGGGGTCGCCTGACGTGGGGTGGTCGGTATCCGGGGGTACTCCCGTGGTCGATGCGAGGTGCTGCCGCGTTGTCGTTGCTGCTGATGGTGGCCTTCGCGTGGATTATCGGTGTGCGCGCAGGCAGCCGAGGCTCCCGATGGCAGCGCCGGACACGAGGTGTCGCGTGGATCGTCGTCAGCTACTGCGGCCTCGGCGTGTTCGCGAACGCCCTCACTCCGAGTCCGTGGGAGCGAGTGCTCTGGTTGCCAGTTGTCGCGCTCATGCTCTTTACAAGCGTGCGCGTCGCACGATCACCCCTCCTTGATCGCGAAGTGCCGCACGGCACCGCATAACGATGCGCGAAATCACCGCCGGCACGGCGCTGCAACTCACGCGCGCCCTCGGCACGTCGGAATAGGGCTCGCGCAACCTGCAGGCCCGCCATGATTTGAACGTGGAACGCGATCAACTCAGGGCGCGCTGCAAGGCCAAAGTTGAGATCTTCGTGGCCGCCAGCTGACAAATGTTGCTGCGGAACGTTTTGCGGCCACCACCACAAGTTCGACTCGACCATCCAATCGAACCAGCAAACCGTTCTCCCGGCGCTGGCGCACCGACGCTCCGCTCACGAGCCATCGCAATAGCGCCTGGGACACAACGTGTGTTTCGCGAGTTGAACAGGGGCTGACACCACAACGATCGAGAGTGAATTCGGTGCTCGACACAGTCATTCGGCGAGGAAACTCAATGAGCAACGCGCGTCGCTTTCGTGGTCTGGTAAAGATGAGTGTCACGGGGGCGGTGGCGCTGTGCTTGGTGCCGGCATGCTGCACCTGGCGCGTCGCGCGCCAGACCGTCTGGCAGCGCCGGATGACGATGCCGCGCGTCTGCTGCCGTAAGCGTCCGTTCGTGCTCGCGCCGCGGAAGACTTTTATCCGCGCGTTCGTTCTTGCTGCGGCGAACGGAATGGATGTGCCGCTCGACCGGTCGCTGGTTGCTGATGTGCTGGATAACAAGCCACAGACGCCCTCCGACCACCCGGCATGTATCGAGGAGGCGTCTGAGGGGATGCGGGTGATGACGGGAGCGCGTGTAACGAATTGGTTTGCGGCGGGCGAATGGCGCCCGCAGAATGGGAGCACGATGACGTATTGCCGGGCAATGTGTTCAGCACGTCGGACGTATGAAAGCAAAACACCGACGTGAGCGCGATGAGCGAGCGATCACGGCGGTCGGTTTCGTGCTGGTCGGACAGAACTACGGCGTGTCGTTCTGGCTGGCCGTTCACGGCAACCGCTTCGCCTCGGTGAAGTGTTGCCGCACAGTCGTTTTCACGTCCGCAACCAAACCCTGCAGCGCGGCGTCGGTGACGGTGTGCGTTCACTCCCCAACAACACAGCGACGCGACCCCTGGTGACACCTTTCGGGCCAAATTACGAAACGGGTTAGCGAAAGCACCGCCGTCCCGTTTGAAGCAACCGTTGGCCGTGCGATGGTGCACTCGTCACACACTCCTGAAGCCCGTGCCCGTAATCATATGCCCGCCTCTCATCTCGCCTCGGCGTTGCTTGTTATGGGCATGGTTCTCGTGGCTGCACCAGCTCACGCGCAACTGGACGCCGGACGCTTGCAGCCCGGCAACCTTCCAGCGTCGTTCCTGGCCGCGCTGGCTGCTCCGCCACGATTGCAGGATGATGGCGGGGCACTGCCGCGTTGGCTGCCGTACGTCGACAACCGCGCCGCGCAGTCGTACGTCCTCTCTCGTGGCGGCATCACGCCCGCACAGCGCACGACGTGGGAAGCGCAGATGCGCGACATGCTCACGGCGCTCAAAACGGCCCCGGTGCTCTCGCGCGCGCTTGGGGTTGATTACGAGCCGTCGTCGTCAATGATGCTGGTGGCGGACGAGTTCTTCGGCCTGGGTGGCGTGCGGAGCGCAGCGCTGGGTGGATCGCTGAACATTGGCGCCTTCCGGCACGCCGATGTTGTGACCACCGCCGACGGTCGGCTCAGAACGGCACCGGGCGCGCATACCGCGCACTTTCTCATGTCGGTGAACCTGATTCCCGCCATCCCTCCCGGTCCGTGGATGCGCGACGATGCTGGTTCGTTTTTTCCGCGGCGGGTAGACGGTACGTTCGATGGGCTGCCAATACACGGCTCGGCGCTGGTACTCACCCGCGAAAACCGTTCACCGTACCGGCCGGTGAGCTGGGAGCGCGCCATTTCTGCGTTTCTCGCTTCGCACCTCAAGGACACCCAGTCCGCCGGGAGCGCGCGGGAGATGCTCGCGCGCATGAATGCGGCCGAGCGGCAGCAACAAGCGCACGTGTGCAGCGAGATGCAACGGTGGAGCCTTGAACATTGCTTCGTGACTGCCGACACACGTCATGCCGTTCCGCTCGTAAGCGTGGATACCGCGTTCTTCGACTCCCGGTTGCCGCGCACCACGATTCAGATTGTCACGGTGGAAGCGCTGAACAACGCGACGAAGGGCAGCGAGCCTGGGTCGCCAAATTCGCCCTTCGCGATTCATCTGGCGCTGGTGCAACAAACCAACTGGAAGGCGTTCAGGGACAGATTCGTGCGATAGGTTTGCTGCCATGCCTATCGGGCGGCTCCCGCTTCCAGGGATGGCAGTACGCTTGGGGTGGACACGCTGGTCCGGACAACCAGCGTTCGCTTCTTCGAGAATCTTCCCTTGCGAACGCCAGTTGCTGTGCGTCAGGCGCAGAGCACGCTGTTCGTGTCGTATCTCAATATCACGTATCCCACCATCATTCCAGCAATGTTGGCGCGCATTCGCGCAACACGGGGCAACGTGTTCACGAACGACCAGTTGCTGCTGGAGATTACCACGTGCTCCGGGAAATCGGTCGCGGAGCTTGATGCAGCATATCTGGTGTACGCGCGAGCGTTGCCACCCTGATCGGAGCCCATGGGAGGCCGCGGCGGTTCGCAAGTTTCCAACCGAGACGCGCGGTTTGCGCAATGTTCGACGCACGTGGTCCCTATCCGATTACGGCCATGACCGGCTACTCAACAGGCCGGATACCGGCAGTCACCTTGATGCAAACCGCACGTCACTGGTAGGAAACGTCACCGGACCGACTTCAGGGAGCAGCGGCCCTGAAAAAATGAAGCAAAATTTTCGTCGTTCATTTTGCCTCATTTTTTCAGGGCCGCTGCTCCCGTCCGATTCAGTTGCCACAGAAGGTGTGCGCCGCGCGATACCACTGCGCCCCCATTGCCTGTGCGGTGGCGAGCCCCGACGCCGTGGTGAGCGAGAGCGCGATGCCAGGGGCCGGTTGCGAGTTCGCCACTTTCTCGGCGCACCTCTACCTCCTGCGGTTGCGTGGGACGGGTTTCAATGGTGTCGGTAAGCCCGGCGCCCGTGACGGCGCGTATACCGGGCCGCCCATTGGATTGCGTCGGACCGTCGCTGCACCCGACGGACAGGAGCGCCGAGCCGAGACACGCGACGGCGCTTGGAATTTGTCGGAGGACGTTTACGCTGACGTGCTAGAAGTGACGTGATTTGGTCCAACAATCTTACTACAGGCTGAGAACGCCGTTCCACCGCTGCCACCGCCGATCGTCCCAATTTGCTTGACCAACTGTCTTCGCGCGCCTGAAATTCAGGACACAAAAACCTCGTCGCGGCGTGCGACCGGAGCCGCCCGACGCGCAGAGGCGGTTACTCGCGATAGTTCTCAGGCATACTATTCGCGAACCAGAATTCCCCCTAAACGGAGAACATATGCACGGACGCGTTCGTTGGGCATGGCGCGGAGTCCTCGCGGCTCTCGCGCTAGTCGGCGCTATTGGCACCCCAGGTAGCGGCTACTCACAATCCACTCTCTCGGTTCGCGGTACCGTCACCGATTCGGCCACCGGCCGACCAGTGGCCAGCGCGCAACTCACCATTGCGGGTACGTCGCTGCGCGCAGTCACTAGGGAAAGTGGCGCCTATCAGATCAATGGCGTCATGTCGGGGCAAATCACCGTGCGCATTCAGCGCATCGGATATGCCGCACAGGACCGTTCCGTGAATGTCAGCGGCAACGGCGCCGTCGTAGACTTCGTGCTGCGCCCCGTGCCCACGGTGCTGAGCACCATTGTGGCGACGGGGTACGGAAACACCCAACGGGCGACGGTCACCAGTTCCATCGCGTCCGTCGATTCCACCGCCTTTGCACGCATTCCCGTGGCCAGCATCGACAACGCCTTGCAGGGACGCATTGCCGGAGTCCAGGTCATGCAAAACAGCGGCGAACCCGGCGCTGGCGTGTCCGTGCGCGTGCGCGGCCCGGCGTCACTCAACGCTGGCAACCAGCCGCTGTATGTTGTGGACGGCGTGCCAATGCTGCAAGGCACCTTCGAACAGATCACCAGCACCAGCGGGCAACGCATGACGCCCATTTCCGGTATCAACCCGGACGACATCGCATCCGTTGATGTGCTCAAGGATGCCGCCGCCTCTGCCATTTACGGGTCGCGCGGCTCGAACGGCGTCGTGCTGATCACCACCAAACGCGGCGCATCGGGCGATCGCTTTCGGTTCAGCATCAACAGCTACGGTGGCACGCAAGAGGTCGAACGCAAAGTCGCGCTGCTGAATGCCAAGGAATACGTCACACTCATGAATGAAGGCCGCGCCAACCAGGGGCAGACCCCGTTGTTTGCAGCGGGCACCGACAGCGTCGACACCGATTGGCAGGACGCGATATTTCGTTCCGCTCGCGTAAGTGATGTGCAGGCCAGCGTCAGCGGCGGCACCAACCGCCTCCGCATGTTTCTTTCTGGTGCCAACTACAGCCAGGGTGGCATTGTCATTGGGTCGGACTACCAACGGCAGGCCGCGCGGCTCAATCTCGATGCGCAGGCGTCCAAGCGCCTCACGCTCTCGAGCTCCATCGGACTCACGCGCGAATCGAACGATCGGGTACCGGGCGATCTGAACCTGGATGGCCTGGTGACCAATGCCCTCGCCTTGCAACCGTTCTCTCCTGTGCGCGGCACGTCGTTTGGGTACGGCGGTATTTCGCAGAACCTGTTGTATTCCAATCCCGTGGCGTACGCGGCCTTCAGCACACTGAACGTGCGCACGTTGCGCGCGATTGGCAATCTCGAAGCGCGGTACACACCCATTGACCGTCTCACCATCACGGCACGCGGTGGGGCCGATGTGTACGGCGTTGATGAACTGCGCTGGCGTTCACCCAAAGTCGATCGCGCAACCAGCGCCAGCGTTGGTGGCGAGGGTGTCAGCGGTCGCACCTCCGCCACACGCTACGTCACCGAAGGCTTCGCCAACCTGGAGGCGCTGCAGAGCAGCCGGCAGCAACTCACGCTGACGGGCGGCGCCAGTATGGAACGCAACAACTCTGACTTCAACTACGTGTCAGGCACGGGATTCCCCACGGGCTTCGAGCGATATGTGCGCAACGCGGCCGCCGTCTCGTCATTTGACGGGGGCGCCACCGAAAACACACTGGTGTCGTACTTTGCGCGCGCCAATTACACGTTGCGCGATCGCTACCTGCTGTCCGCCAGCGTACGCACTGACGGGTCGTCACGCTTTGGTTCGGAAAATCGGTACGGCGTGTTCAAAGCGCTTTCCGGTGCGTGGACCCTCTCCGACGAATCGTTCATGGCCTTCATGTCCGATCGGGCTTCGCTGAAGCTCCGCGCCAGTTATGGCACCACCGGCAATCAGGGCATCAGCGATTTCGCCAGCCGCACCCTCGCTACCGCGCAGCCATACAACGGCGTAACCGGCCTCGCGAGTTCTCAACTGGGCAATCCCGGCCTCAAGTGGGAACAGACCACCGAGACGGATATCGGCATGGACCTGTCGTTGTTCGACAGTCGCATTACACTCACCGCCGACTGGTACGACCGCGCCACCGACAACCTGCTCGTGCAACGCCCGGTGCCGGCCACCAGCGGCTACACCAGTGTGTGGGACAACGTCGGCGCCATCAGCAATCGCGGCTTCGATTTCGCATTGCAGACGGCCTTCTTCCGCTCGCGCGAACGCGACGGGTTCGAATGGAACGCCGATCTGAACATGACGTTCAACAAAAATGAGGTCACCGCCCTGTATGACGGCCTTCCGCTCACGGCCACGGTCAGCGGGCGCGTCACCTCCGTTGCCGCCGTGGGACAGCCACTCGGCACCTTTTATCTGTTCGAATTCCTTCGCGTCGATCCTGCCACGGGCAATGCACTGTTCCGCAAAGCCGATGGCACGGAAACCGCTACCCCGGTGTCGGCCGATCTGCGTTTTGTTGGCAATCCGCAACCGAAGTACTTTGGCGGCCTGACCAGCACGATGTCCTTCAAAGGACTCGACCTGCGCGGCTTCCTGCAATTCAGTCAGGGCGGAAAAGCACTCAACATGGTGCGCATCTTCTCGGATGACGGCGGCAGTACGCGCGACAACAAGATCAAGAGCGTGCTCAATCGCTGGCAGAAGCCCGGAGACATCACCGATCAGCCGCGTATGGGCTCCACCAGCGGCTCGCGGCTGCTCTCGTCGCGGTTTGTCGAAGATGCCTCGTTTGTGCGCCTCGGCGAAGTGACCTTGGGGTATCGCCTGCCAGGTTCGCTGGCGCGTGCGATGCGTGCGGAGAACGCGCGTTTGTACGTGTCCGGCCGCAACCTGCACACGTGGACCAATTACCTCGGCTTCAACCCCGACGTGAATAGCAGCGGCGCCAACGCCAATACCGTGATGGGTGTGGACTATTACGCCTATCCGCTGTCGCGCACATTCACTTTTGGCGTGAGCGCAGGATGGTAAGCGCCCGCCTTCGTACCCCAGCGCTCGATGCAACGGACACGGCCCGTCAGAACCAGGTAGCCGGCGTGTCTCGTCGCACCCTTTCACCGCGAGCCCACTTCGCAATGCACATCAAGAAACTCGCACTCCCCTTGTTGTTTCTGGCGGCCACCGCGTGCGACGATATCCTGCAAACGGAACCCGTCACGTCGCTGCCGCAGGATCAGCTCATCGTGGATGCCGCGACGGCAACGGCGGCCCTCAACGGTGCCTACGACGGTTTACAGAGCGGCAGTTATTACGGGCTTTCCCTGTTGTTGATGGGCGATCTCACCGCCGATAACACGGTCTGGACTGGCACCTTTCAGTACCTCGGCGACGTGACGACCAACCGCATTCAGGCTGACAATCCCGAAGTGACGGGGATGTGGACCGCGATCTATCAGCAGATTGACCGCGACAACGTCATCCTGCAACGCACGCCCGCCGTGGCGAGCATTCCAGCCGCCGTTCGGAATGACGTCATGGGGCAGGCGTATTTCATGCGGGCACTCGGGTTTCACAATCTTGTGAAATTCTGGGGCGCGGTTCCCTTGCCATTGAAGCCGGTCGTCGCGCCGGAAGATGCGCAAGCGTATACCCGTACACCGGTGAACGACGTGTACACGCAGATTCTGAAAGACCTCGACAGCGCGGCGGCGTTGACGCAGAACAGCACCAATTTGCGTTACGCAACCGTGAACGCCGCGCGTGCGTTGCGTGCACGCGTGTTGTTCTATCGCGCGGGGTTGCCGGGCAACGCGGGCTCGCAGGCGGACTATCAGTCCGCACTCGATCTCGCCAACCAGGTGTTGACCGGTCGGGATACATTGGTCGTCCCCTACGCCGATTTATTCACAGCCGCAGGCACCAACACAACCGAAGATATTTTTCGCGTGGCGTACAATGTGACGGAAACCAACAGCATCTCCAACTATTATCTGCAAGTTGGTCGCGCTGAAGTGTCGCCGAGTACGAACATTGACGGCGCGTATCCGGCCGGCGACCTGCGCAAGGCATGGTCCATTCGTCCAAGCGGGAATGCCGGTCGCCCCCTCAACGGCAACAAGTACGCCGCACGTCCGGGCACCGAACATGTGCACGTCATTCGTCTGGCCGAAGTGGTCTTGATCAAGGCCGAAGCGTTGGCGCGACTCAATCGGTTGCCGGAGGCCGTGGCCCAATACAACAAGGTGCGCGTTCGTGCAGGCATTCCGAAACACACGCTGGGTACCGAAGTGACGACGCAAGCGCAGGTGCTCGCGCACATTGAGTTCGAGCGGCGTTTGGAGCTGGCGTTTGAAGGCGATCGCTGGCCCGATCTTAACCGGCTCGGGCGAGCGGTGGCCGTGAAGGCCATTGCCGATCGCCCCGGACAGGCGTTGCTGCCCATTCCGTTGCGCGACGTTCGCACGTCGCCGGGACTTACACAAAACCCGGGCTATTAGTGGACAGACCGCCGGCGGTGTTTCCCACCGCCGGCGGTCTGATTCGGGTTGCGCTGTGCGCCGGGGGCGCGAACCCGTACGTACCCGCTTCCAGTTTGACGCCGTTCATCTGAATGGGTTTGGACACGGTCAGCAACGCCGCGCTATCAGCACTGGGCGTCCACTCCTTGTCCCATTTCACAATGCCACCAAACAACTCGCGACCGCGCGCCACCGGCCGAATGTATTTCACCGAGATCGTAGTCGTGGCGACAGCTTGCGACACAAACCGTGCCTGACTCTTGCGCGGTTCGGTGGACGCGTCCGACTGCGCGGACAACACAACCGGCGAGATGGAACGGACGCCTGCAGTCAACCACAGTGCGGTAACAAATACGCGCGCAGTATTCACGTTCATTGTGGCACGCCTCCCTGAAGTATGAGCGCGAGTTTGTCGAGATCGATGTTGCCGCCGCTCACAATACTCACGACGCGTTGCTCTTTCACCTTGCCACTCAGCGCGGCAGCCACTGCGGCGGCTCCTGCGCCTTCGGCAACGACGTTGGCGCGTTCGGCCAACAGTCGCACCGCTGCGGCGACCTCGGCAACTGACACAACAACCGTGCCGGCCAGCAGCTGTTGCGCCAAAGGCCACATTTCCTCCGAGACACCGCCACTGCCAATTCCATCCACAAAACTGGCACGGCGCGTAATGGCGGTACGCACACCCGCGGACAGCGACGCCGTGAGCGGTGCGGCATCCTCCACCTCCACGGCATACACTTTCGTGCGGGGACTCAGCACGCTGGCTGCTGCCGCAATGCCGCACACCAGTCCACCACCGCCGTACGGCACCAGAATCGCGTCGACATCGGTGACGTCATCGAAAATTTCGGCCGCAATGGTGCCGTTGCCCGCCATGACGTGCACGTCGGCAAACGGATGCACGAACAATCCCGGCACCCCGGGGCGACCGTGATTCACGATAGTTTGCCACCAATCATCAAAGGGCAGCTTGATTACTTCCCCGCCCAGACGCTCGACCGCATCGGTCTTCGCTTTGGGTGCGTTGTCCGGTACCACCACTCGGCACTTCACACCAAACTCGCGCGCGCACCATGCTACGCCTTGCGCCATGTTGCCCGCGCTCGCCGTGTATACACCATCTTTCAACGCCTCTCGGCCAGCAATGGCCATCGCGTTGGTGGCGCCGCGCAATTTGAATGAACCAATGGGCTGCAGGTTCTCCAGCTTCAAAAACACCTCATTCGTACCCGTATTGACGTTGAATCGCACCAACGGCGTGCGCACAACGGTGCCCGCAATTCGTATGCGCGCTTCCTGTACGGCTTCGGCCGAGACGGGAGAGAGAGTTCTGATCACGGCATCAGGGTTGGTTTGGGACATGCGCTGCGTTACGACGCCACTTGGTCCGGCTCTATTCGCCGAAGTCCCTGAATCCGATCGAAGTCGCGATCATAGCTGCAAATGGCCTCGTGGCCTTCACCTATGACAACCGCCGCGTGCAACGCGTCGCGCGCCATGATGCTGGCGTCCGTGTCCAGCAGCTGCCGTGCGTGATCGAGGATGGCCGCCGTGATGTCGATGACCTGCGGAAAAATCTGGCGCGCCAGATCGTACACCTGTTTGCCGTCGTCCCACCGATTGATGGCGCGATAGCGATGCAGGATTTCCTGCAGCGTTTCCGCATCAATCATCGCTTCCACTTCCCCGCGCGCGACACGCTGCAGCAGATGGGCGCTGGGCTGCTTGTGCGGATGTGCCGCGCCTGCCGCGTACATGATGATGCTGGTATCGATCAGAATCATGATGCGTGAATTATGCCCTCCTCATCCGGGCATGCGCGTATCGGCATCGGGCACGCACTCAAGTTTCATTGCCGCCACCGTGCCAACCGGCAGTTGTAGCGTTGCCAAGGTTGCGGCGGCGGTGGTGCGCGCCACATCGTCTCCAATGCCGTACACGGTCGCGCACGCCTCCCGAACCAGCTCGCCCAGGCTGACGCCGCGACGCATGGCGAGGTTCGTCAGACGGCGGTGGCTGTCCGGTGTCAGCAGGATCGTCGTTTTCTTGGTCAGCTCCATATACGCCTCCATATATGGATACTATTCAGATGAAATTGATTTGCAAGTCAGTCTCGAGCCCAAAGCCGATTGGCGGGCCACGAACACATCCCATTCCTGACCGGCTCGTCCCGCTTCCAGACCGTGCGCTTCGCCGACTCCCTTGGGGGCGCGTAGCACCCCGATTGCACGCTGGACGCCGTCGCGACGCTGGCCCTCGGCATTGGCGCCAACACCGCGATTTTCAGCGTAGTGAACGCGGTCCTGTTGCGACCGTTGCCCTATCCCAACGCCGACCAGTTTATGGTCCATTCACGAGAGCGCCAGCGGCTCGTTCGAGCGCCATGTGTCCGGTCACGAATACGAAGCGTGGCGCGACCAGAACCGCACGTTGCAGTCGGTAGCGATGGAGGGTCGCGGCTTCACCATTGCGGGCAGCGGCCATCCGGGTCTGGGCGCGCAGACCGGCGACGTCATTCGCATGATTCTCCAACAATCCGTCAGGCTCTCGGTGGTGGCCATTCTGCTCGGCGTGAGTGTTGCCCTGGTGGCAAGCCACTGGATCAAGCCGCTGCTGTTGCAAACATCGTCGCGCGATCCGTTCGTGTATGGCTTGGTCGCCGCGACACTCCTGCACGTCGCATTCGGGGCGCGTTGGCCCCAGCGTGGCGCGTGGCGCGCGTGGATGCCAGCATTGCGCTGCGTGCGGAGTAACCAGTACGCTGCAACACACCTTGCTGTCAGCTTTGCCCGGCAATGTTCTCCAGCGCTTCCCATCGATCGGTCAGCGTGCCGATTTCCGTGTCAAGCAGGGCAATTCGGGACGTTGCCTGCAACAACGCCGCGCCGTCGCGCGTGAACACCGGGTCAGCCAGCGACCCATACAATCCGGTGCGCTCTTGCTCCAGCGCGTCAATGCGGTCGGGCAAGCCGGCCAACTCTTTGGTCTCACTAAAGGTCAGCTTCTTCTTTTTCGCAGCCCTGTTTGGTACCACGACGGGCTCGGCGCGTTTTGCGGGAGCAACGGGCGCGGCGGGAGCTTCAGGCGTCCGCTGACGCAGCCAATCCGTGTAGCCACCCACGTATTCGTTCACGCGACCCGCCCCCTCAAACACCAGCGTGCTGGTCACCACAGTGTCGAGAAAGGCACGATCATGGCTCACGACCAACAACGTGCCGGAGTACTCGGTCAACATCGCTTCCAGCAAATCCAGTGTCTCGATGTCGAGATCGTTTGTAGGTTCGTCGAGGACCAGCACATTGAACGTGCGTGTGAATAGACGCGCGAGCAACAGTCGATTGCGTTCTCCACCGGACAGTGCTCGCACGGGCGTGCGCGCGCGATCGGACGGAAACAGAAAATTGTTGAGATAACCGTTCACGTGCATCGTGTTCCCACCAACTTCGACAAAGTCCATACCGTCGGCGATGCTGTCAAACACACTGCGGTCCGGATCCAACTGTTCGCGCAGTTGATCGAAGTAGGCCACTTCAAGATTCGTTCCCAGTCGAATAGTACCAGCGTCCGGCTCGAGTTGCCCAAGCAGCAGTCGCAACAACGTTGTCTTGCCCGAACCATTGGGCCCCACCAAACCGACGCGATCGCCGCGCGTGATGGTGGTGGTCAAGTCGCGCACAATAAATCGCTCGCCACGCGAAAAGCTCACATGGCGCGCCTCGGCCACCAACTTTCCGGAACGGTCGGCATCACTGGTTTGCAGCGTGACCGTGCCCGTCCGCTCACGCCGCGCACTTCGTTCGCGCCGCAAAGATTCCAGCGCGCGAACGCGCCCTTCGTTGCGGGTTCGGCGGGCCTGAATTCCCGTGCGAATCCACACTTCTTCTTTCGCCAGCTTCTTGTCAAACTCCGACCATTCCTTGCTCTCGGCCGACAACATGCCTTCTTTACGCTCGAGATACGTATCGTAGTCTGTCCCCCAATCCACCAACTGTCCACGATCCAGTTCGACGATGCGCGTGGCAACCTTGCGCAAAAATGCGCGGTCGTGGGTGACAAACAACATCGTGATACCACGATCGACCAGGAATTCCTCCATCCATTCAACAGCGGAGACGTCCAGATGGTTGGTGGGCTCATCCAGCAGCAACACGTCCGGCTGACGGACCAATGCGCGTGCCAACAATGTTTGTCGTTTGCGCCCGACCGAGGCCCGGTCAAACGGGGCATCTGCGTCCAGCCCCAGATGTTCGAGCACCGTGTCGACCTGACTCTGAATCTGCCACGCATTGGCGGCATCCAGCGCGTGATGGAGTCGGTCAAGCTCGCGCAACGCGCTGTCGCGCTCGTTGTCTGCGCTGGCGTGACCAACGCGCAGGCTTGCGGCGTGATAGCGCGACAATAGTTGCCCCATTTCGCCAAGGCCTTCGGCCACCACATCGAACGTGCTGCCGGAAATATCTGCCGGCACTTCCTGCTCAAGTCGCGTGACCGCGATGCCCGTTTGACGAACCACGATGCCGGTGTCGGCGGTAATGGTGCCATCCAGCAATTTCATCACGGTGCTTTTGCCGGCCCCGTTCCGACCAAGCAGGCACACGCGTTCGCCGCGCTCGATGGCAAAATTGGCGTTGTCCAAAACACGTGGACCGCCAAATGCGAGGTTGATGTCCTGCATGCCTAGCAACGCCATGTCTTTCTGCGAATCCGGTTGGTGCGAACGGGGGATGGCAATCCATACAGTTTAGCCACGTGGCGACCTCCCGGTACGCAGAGCCAGAGGCGACCGCGGTGCCCCATGGTGCCAGAGCCGGTTGAATGTGATGGGGTCGGTCCGGGAGCAGAAGAAAATTCGGCCGACCGAGTGCCGAATAACGCCGGTGCCCCGTAACTTTCACGGTTCACTCTCACACCCGTGCACCCGTGTCTGACGCAGCTACACCCGCCAGGAAAGACTTCGTTCGTGAAATGGTCGCAGAAGATGTGGCCACCGGCCGATTTGGCCGCCCCGTCACCACGCGGTTTCCGCCGGAGCCCAATGGGTTCCTGCATTTCGGGCACGCCAAGTCGTTATCGCTCAATTTCGGGCTGGCGGCGGAGTATGGCGGTCGCTGCAATCTACGCTTTGACGACACCAATCCATTCACGGAAGACATCAAGTACGTCGAAGCCATCAAACGCGACATTCAGTGGCTGGGCTTTCAGTGGGATGCTGAGTATTACGCCAGCGACTACTTCGAACGGTTGTACGAGATTGCGGAGCAGTTGGTGCATCAGGGCAAGGCGTATGTCGACTCGTCCAGCGAAGAGGAAATTCGCGAGGGGCGGGGCACAGTAACGGTTCCAGGCGTTGCCAGCGTGTATCGCGAGCGCACACCGCAGGAGAATCTCGACCTGCTGCGCCGCATGAAGTCCGGCGAGTTTGCGGACGGTACGCATGTGTTGCGAGCAAAGATCGATCTCGCGCACCCCAACATGATCATGCGCGACCCATTGCTGCTGCGTATTCGCAATGCGCCGCACTATCGTCGCGGCACGGACTGGTGTTTGTACCCACTGTACGACTACGCACACGGACTGTCCGACGCATTCGAGGGTATCACGCGCTCGTTGTGCACGCTGGAATTCAAAGACAATCGTGACATCTACGATTGGCTGGTGCAAGCCGCGGGATTTGACAATCCGCCCACGCAAGTTGAGTTCGCGCGCATGGACCTCGACTACACGGTACTCAGCAAGCGCAAATTGCTGCGTCTGGTCACCGAGGCGCACGTACGTGGTTGGGACGATCCCCGTATGCCCACTATTGCCGGCATGCGGCGGCGCGGCATTACGCCCGAGGCCATTCGAAATTTCATGGATATTGTGGGCGTGTCACGCAAGGAAGCGCACGCCGAAATTCAGGCGTTTGAGCACGCCGTACGCGACGATCTCAACATGCGGGTGCCCCGCGTGATGTGTGTGACGAAGCCGCTCAAAGTGGTGCTGACGAACTATCCGGATGGGCAGGAAGAAGAACTGGACGCGTCGTATTATCCGCATGATGTACCGCTCACCGGTTCGCGCAAGGTGCCATTCTCGCGTGAGCTGTACATCGAGCGCGACGATTTCATGATCGATCCGCCCAGGAAGTTTTTTCGTCTCGCACCGGGACGGGAAGTGCGTCTGCGCTATGGGTACTTCATTACGTGCCAGGAAGCGATCATGGACGAGAGCGGCAACGTGGTGGAGTTGCACTGCACGTACGACCCGGCCACACGCGGCGGCGATTCGGCAGATGGGCGCAAAGTACAGGGCACCATTCATTGGGTGTCAGCCCAACACGCGCTACACTGCGAGCTGCGGTTGTATGATCGGTTGTTCACGCAGCCCAATCCCGACGATGTGCCGGAAGGAAACGATTTCCTGAGCGTGCTGAATCCCGACTCGCTGGTGGTTCTACCCCACGCGAAAATTGAGCCGAGTGTCGCGAAGGATGCGGCGGAGTCGCGGTATCAGTTCGAGCGAACCGGATATTTTGTGGGTGATGCGGACTCGACCGCCGAGAAGCTGGTGTTCAACCGCACGGTGACGTTGCGCGACAGTTGGGCGAAGATGCAAGCGAAGTAGTCAACGCTCGCCCCGGTTGCGTTTTTCAAACAGGAAAGGGGAGCCGTTTGGCTCCCCTTGTGTTACGCAGCAATTCGTGAGTCGCGTGCTAGCGATACACGTTCTGCCCGCGTTTGCGCCAGTCTTCTTCAAGGTAGGCAGCGTCTTCATCCGAGCGCGGCGTGGTACCGAGCACGATGCCACCGTTCTTGATGTCGGCTTCGTACAACTTGGCGCGATCTTCAGGAATGCCCATTCCGACAAGAGCGCCAATGAGCCCGCCGGCCGCACCACCTGCGCCGAGTCCGGCAAGGCCAGCCACCACTGGTCCGGCCAGCACCACGCCGATTCCCGGAATTGCCAACGTTCCGGCCGCAGCAATCACGCCCACAATGGTGCCCAGCACACCGCCGACCGCCGCACCAGTCGCGCCGCCCTTAGCCGACTTGTTGCCCAGGTCGAGTGTGTCATCGCCGTCGGTGAAATGCGTCTTGCGCGTTTCCGGCGACATCATGACGTTGATATCATCCGCAGAGTAGCCGCGTTGCAGCAATGAATTGTATGCGCTCTCTGCACTTTCACGGTCGCGAAACGAGCCGGTAAGCATGCTGGCGGTCGCAGTGTTCTTGTTGTCGTTCATATCAAGTCTCCGTGTGCCGATGAATGACCAGGGCGCGCTGCGCTTTTGATTCTGGCCGCGCCTCGCTGGTTGGCGCCGCGCACTTATAACACACAGATCTCGATGGGACGTTCCGGAACTCGGCAACAATTTATGGTGATCTGCAGCCGCGTGTGCTAAACGCACATTCGTGCCACACGGCGAAGCCAGCGGGAGGCTGCACCCTTCGAACATCAATCAGCTCGATGCCACGAAGAGCTCGCTCAGCGTTTCGCGCGTTGGAAAATGATATCGCCGTCCGTTACGCGAACTAGAATGCGACCGGTTCCGCGGCCCATTGTCGTGACTATTCGTGGGGCGACGGCGCCTTCCCGCGCTGCGCTTCCGGAGTCCGGCGCTGCAACACCTGTAGCCAATCCATACAGATCGATGATGCGCGCGTACCGGCCCTTCCCAGTGGATGAGTCGGTGGTGACAACCTCGGCTTCAATCCGCGCGTTGAGTTCGTCCGGAATTTCGATTGTCACGTTTCCGTTGGCCGTCTGCGCATTTACGTGATGCTCGGCACCATCCGTATTCACCAATCGAATGGTGATATTGCCTCCTCTCGAGCGTGCCGTTGCATCGCCTCGCACCTTGGACAGTTCGATGTTGCCGGTGCTGTTGGACGCGGAGATGTGGCCCCCGGACGCGCGCACAACAATCGAACCGCCGCGTCCCGTTGATAACGTTCCGCCGTTTGGTGCCGAATCGAGTACGATGTCGCCGTACGGGTTGTTCTCGTTCATGCGTTTGGAAAGTTCGCCCATTCGACGGAGCCGCGGGTTGCAGTAGTCGGCGAGCGGGATGCCCTCAACAATGACCGTTTTGGCGGTTGGACCCAGATCTTTGTATGGCGAGGGGTCGAAAGTGGTCGTGGCATTGAAGTTGCCGGTTACACCAGATGAAACCACTGAACCGCATTCAGTCTTCACCGAACCACCCAACACGGAGTTCGAAACGCGAATGTCGCCGAATTTCGTATCAAGCGCCGCTCGCCCCCCGGCATTCAGTACTTCTATGTTCCCTGTCGCGACGCTTCCAATCATTTCGCCTTCCACGCCGTCGATGACGACTGCGCCCAAAGTCGACTGAAGAGCGAGGTTGCTACGGCGCGGAATCCAGATCTCAATCTGGTGGTCAACCGAAGTGGGTATGGGCTCCGGTCCCGCACCCGCCAAGCGCGCATAGAGGTACCCGTTGGCGCTGGGATTCGGCATCATCTTGAAGCCTTCACGCTCTGACACGGCGGTGACCCATAGCCCGTCGTTGCTGCGCACGATGATTGCACGGGCTTGTCGCCACGACGGACCGCTATGCGAAGCGCGAAGTTTTGCGAAGGGTTCATCCCAGCCACGAACAATCACGTTGGCGCCGTAGTGAACTCTGAGCGTCAGCAATTCGCCGCTCGTCATGGGAAGGGTTTGTTCAATAACGGTGTCTGCGTCACTCACAACAGCCGCCGCATTCGCCGACACTTCGCGAATCTGAAGGGCTGACGTGCTGTCGTCCGGGGCGACTGCCGCTGCACGCTTCGTGAGTGGTTGCGTTGGTGGTTGCAGTTCCCGCGTCTCGTGCACCATCTCCACCGGACCAAACGTCGTCGCGATTGGGGGTGCAATCGCTGAAGCGCCTATCGCGGCCGTCGAAGCGACCAGTGCACTTGCTGGTGCGACTGTTGCCGTCGCCGGCCCAACGCGCAACGACGCTTACGGCACCACCACCAACAGCGAAACCGCACCAATCAGGCGCTGCGCTCGGCGAGACAGTTCTCCGCGTGACACGGTTGCCGAAAACATCGCGCGCAGCCGTTGCTCCAATTGCGTGATGCGCGCCATCGCCACAACCGGCATGGGGGCTGTAACAGTCGTGCGCCCCGCCAACGCCAACAGGTGCCGCGCATATTGCTCGGTGTCCACACCGCGTTGCAATACACTGTCGTCGGCCGCGCACTCACTCTCGGCACGCAGGCGGAACGCCGCGAACCACACCAGCGGGTGAAACCAGAAGACCGCGGTGACAATGGCCGCGAGCCCTTGTGTGACAAAGTCGCCCCGGCGAATATGCGCCAGCTCGTGCGCGAGTACTGCCTGTTGCCGTTCCATCGACGTCGGTCCAATGTCAGCGGGCAGGACAATGACAGGGTGCAGCCAACCGGCCGTAACGGGTGTGCTGAACGAACGATGCTGCAACAGACGCACCTCGCGTGTTGCGCCGCACGCTCCGGCCAACTCTCTCAAAGTTGTATCCCACGTTGGGTCAGCAACCAGCGCACTCTGGCGGACCACGCGAGCCAACAACACATATCCAATCACACGCCAGGAAAGCAGGGCCAGCGCACCCGTCAGCCACAGCACACCGACTATTGCAATCGAACTCAAGTCCGCGTTAGTGATTGACGGTGGCGAACCGACAGTTGCATTCGACCATAACGTTGTGCCTGCACCTGACCGGGTCGGACCGACGCTTGCACGCGTCACGATTGATGTGTCCTCGCTGGCCGAGGTTGGAGTTGTGGTCGCAATTGCTCGCTCCAGTGGCTCCGAGCCAATCGTCCATGCTTTAAATGACGCGGCCACTGACACAAGTTCCCCTGTGGCGATCATGATTTACTCCCATCACGAGGTGTACCACCCCTGCCTTTTCGGGGCGCTTTGGTTTGGCGTCGCGCATCATCAATAACCTGGGCCAGCCTGTCCAACTCGTCGTTGGACAACTTTGTGTCATTGGCCCCCAGCATGGCCACAACCGCCGCTTCGGTCGAGTTGCCAAAGAACGTTTGAATCAGGTGCTTGAGCGCCGAGCGTTTGAGAGCGCTCTGGAATGCCGGGAGCTGTGAGCTTTCAAGCTGTCGGCTTTCAGACCTCCACGGGCGTGGGGTGCGTTAGGCGAAAGCTACAGGACCTGTAATCCGCTGCCCCGGAAACAAGAACGGCCGCCCACAAGGCGGCCGTTCCGTTCATGCGCCAGCGGGCGCTACTCGTACCGCAACGCCTGCATGGGATGCACACTCGCCGCGCGACGCGCCGGCAAGTACCCCGCGAGCAGCGCGACCAGCACCAGCACCGCGCTTGCTGCGACGAACACCAGCGGATCGTTGCCCTTGAGACCATAGAGAAGTGACGAGGCCGCCTTCCCGAGTGCGATGGCCCCGGCAATGCCCACTACGCCACCAATCGCGATCATCACGCCGACTTGGCGAAGCACCATTCGCTTGACGCGCCTGGCGTCAGCGCCCAGCGCCATCCGCACTCCGATTTCACGCGTGCGTTGCGCAACCGTGTAGGCGAGTACTCCGTACAGGCCAATCCCCGCCAGTAACGTCGCCAGCGCGGCGAAGGTAGCCGACATGGTCGAAATCATGCGATCGAGGAAGACGTTCTCCCTGATCTGCTGCGGCATGGTTTTGAGTTCTTCAACCGGCAGCGTCGCATCCAGTCGTTTAATGACCCCGGGAACAGCGCGGAGCATCTGCGACAGTGGCAGGCTCGTTTTCACGTAGAAACTCATGGTGCCCGCACGCTGCGACTGCAACCACGGCTGATAAAACAGCGGTGGCACGGTGTCCTTCACGTCGCTGTAGTGCGCATCGTACACGACACCGACAATCCGGATATTCATCGAGTCCTTGCCACTGTCCGACATGTACTTGCCAACGGCGTCGTTGCCGAGGTTGAACTTCTTCACAAAGGTTTCGTTGACGACCGCGACACGGCCCGCGTTCTTGACGTCGGACGGTGAAAATTCGCGACCGGTTTTCATGCGCACCCCCAGCGTGTTGAAATAGCCGGGTCCCACTTCGTTGTAGCGCGAGTTGTTGTCGACGTCCGGACCGTCGGCAAAACCCTGCACGTGGACATCGGTGCCCCAACTGCTGCCCGCCAGCAGCGCAACCAGTCCGCTTGATACACCGGTCACGCCAGGGAGCGCACGCAATTCTTCTTCCACGCGCTGAAAGAGAATGCGCGAGCGTTCGGTGTCGTACCCACTGCGCTCGGGAGAAACGGTGAACGTGACCACGTTGTCGACTTTCACCCCAAGATCGACATTGCTGACATTCACCAGGCTCTTGATGAACAGGCCCGCTGCAATGAGCAGCGACATTGACAGGGCGATTTGCACAGTGACCAGCGTGGTGCGGAACCGATTGGCTGCGCGCGCTCCGGAAATCTGCCCGGCATTCGATCGGATGGACGTCACCAGGTCGGGGCGCGTGCTGTTGAGCGCGGGGAACATGCCGAACAGCACCCCAGTGCCTATGGAAAGTGCGGCCGCAAACCAGACCACCGAAGGCTGCAACTCAAAGTGCATTGAACTGCTGGCTTCGGGCGGTAACATGGACGCAATGCCCGCCAGCGTCCACTTCGCGACCATCAAACTGGCCAGACCACCAAGCACCGCAAGCAGCACCGATTCCGTCAGCAGTTGGGTCAGCAGCTGCGAGCGACTGGCCCCCAGCGCGAGTCGCACGGACATTTCCATGGAGCGGCTCGCGCCACGGGCCAGCAACAGATTTGCGATGTTGGCGCACGCGATCAACAACACAATGCCGGTGACGCCAAACAACATGTACAATGGCGTTTCGGCATCCTTGTGCATGGAGCTCTGTCCCTGCTTCCCGGGCAGCACCGTCAGTTCCTTCTTCAGAAACTTGGCCTTGGTCTGGTCACTCATGCCTTCCTGCAGGGACGCCTCGACATCTCGCACGATGGGCCGATAGACCGCGTTCATGGCCACCTTTGCCTGCTCGACGGTTACGCCGGGTTTGAGCCGCGCAAACAAATACGCCCAGTAACTTTTGCGGTTCTCGAAGCCGTTGAACCATGGGTTGATTTCTGTGCGCATGCTGATGGGCACAAACACTTTCGGCAATGAGCCCAGCGTTGTGCCTTCGAATCCGTCCGATGCAACGCCAACAATAGTCCACGACTTGCCGTTGATGGTTATTTGTTCGTTCAACACTTTCGGGTCGCCGCCCAGCCGGGATTGCCAGAACGCATAACTCAGGACCGCCACGTAGTTGCCGCCAATTTTGTTGTCGTCCGAAGGCAGTAACAGACGCCCGATCGCGGGCTTGATGCCAAGCAATGGAAAGTACGACCCGGAGACCAGTTCGCCGGCACCATCCAGCGATTGTTGCCGAATGGAAATGTTCGCCCCGAAACCGACGTGTGCGGCAATGCCGGTCAATGTCTGCTGCTGCTTTTCGAGATCGCGAAACATCGGGTAACTGAAGACCTCATCACATCCGCCGGCCTGGTTGCACGACTGTGAACCGGGCTTCGGTCCCGGCGCTCCAAGATTCACCAGTTGCTCAGGCTCATTCACTGGCAGTGGACGCAACAGCATCTGGTCGAACATGCTGAAGATCGCCGCGTTGGCTCCGATGCCAAGCGCGAGGGACAAGATGGCAATCACCGTGACGAACGGCGTTCGAAACAGGGTGCGAAAGGCCAGCGTGAGTGGGCGCATAGGCAACGAAAATACCCGTGAATTGAGTCAGGGCGCGCGTGGTGCGCAGCCGGGGGCCGCATATCCGTAGGACACCCTGTCGGGAGGAATCGTTTGACTGCACCGCAACGGCCAGGGCGCCTTGTCTGAAAGTACGAGCATACGTTTCATTAGATTCGCTGCATCCGTATGTCGGGTCTCCCACCGCGAACCGCCCATGAACGCCACCTCTATAGCCACTTCTTTCCTGCAAGGTCACCGCCTGTTGTTCCAGACGTTGAGAGCACTGATGACCAGCGCTTCACTCGTGATGAGTGGTGCGTTCGTGGCAGGCATCTCGGCCCGCACCTTGTGCGCGCAGGTGGTTGCACTGCAGGTGGAAACGCCCGTGACCTTCGATTCACGAGGACGTGTTTCGGTCCTGCTTCCCCGAAACACGAGCATCACGATGGTGGACGCACCATGGTGGCCGCTCAAAACTGGGGAATGGCGCGAGGCGCGACTTTATGCAGTGAGCAGCGCGTCGCCAGATACTGCAACGCGAACGACTGAAGCCGGCCGGGTTGTCGCGGTCATGGTGGTGGTCGGAAACAGCGGCGCTCTATCGCGATTCGGATTGACGCAGGCCGGTCTCACACAAGTGCGCACGCTGTTTGACGGTGGTGTGGCGCCAACCGGAACCGATGTCCGTCCGCGCAGTGGGGTGGAGCTGTCGCAACCCGCCGGCAACACGTTCGTGCGCAATCAGACGTTTCTCGGACTCGCAGCCTATGGTCCGGCCACTGCGGCGATACTCAGCAAGAACAGCGCCAGCGCGACCGGCGGATATTTTCTGGCGGCAGGGAGTTCGTTCTTTATTGCCGCGCGCATGATTCGTACGCGCACCGTGACGCGTTCGCAAACGATTCTGGCAACACACGGCGGATTGCGCGGCGGCGCGGCTGGTGCTGCGGTCGCGGCCATTATGGATGAAGATGATGGCACCGGCTTTGGTGTGCCCATTCTCATTGGTGCGCTTGGCGGCACCATTGGTGGATTCGCCGCCGCGCGCAACATGAGTGATGGTGAGGCCGCATCGTCGGGGCTTGGTGCGGACCTGTTTGTGCTCACCACTCTTGGTACCGCCATTGCATTGGATGCCTTCAACACCGACTCCAGCGAACGCAGCCGGAAAATTGCACTCGGCGCCGCCATAGCTGCGGCAGCACTGGGATATGTCGTCGGTCCAACCTACGCGCGGCGTTCGTCGTATAATGTCACGTCCGGAGATGCGAGCGTAGCCTTCACCGGTGCATTGATTGGCGGGGTAGCAGGTGCGGCCATTACGAATGTTGAGAACAACGGACGCGCCGCAGCGGGACTTGCGACCGCTGGACTACTCACCGGGTTCGTCCTGAGTGATCGCTTTCTGGTGCGCCGGTACGATCGCACGTCATCCGACGCCGCGTGGGCCAAATTGGGTGCTGGCGCTGGCGCGTTAATGGGCGCGGGTATTGCCATCGCGTCGAAATCCAAGCTGCAGAGCGGCCTGGCGCTCACGGCGGCGGGTGGCACCCTTGGCTTGATTGCCGCAGACCGCATGATCAATCCGGCACGTGATGCCGGCGCCGAACGAGGCGTCATGCGAACGGGCGCGCTGTCAACCGATTCGGACCGTCGCGTGCAACTCTCCGTGCCAACCGCCGCAACGGCATTGGTGGTATGGAACGGGCAGCGTCACGCCCAAAACAAACGCGCCACTTCGGCGACGACCGGTGGCGCCATCATGAATTTTCCGGCACTGCGCGTCACGTTTTAGACTCGTGCGTTGTCGGGTATCGTCTTGACCGCAGTGCCGAGCGATTGCTGGGCAGTGTACCGGTCGCGCGATAGCCGCTATAACACACCGGGATTCGCCTGCCATACTGACCATGTAAGCGCCATCGCGAAACTCACCCACGCCAGATATGGCAGTAACAACACGCCGGCCAGTACATGGCTGCGCCAGAACGCGATGATGGTTGCTGCAATAAGCGTCCACAGCACCAAAATTTCAACGAACGCCATTGCCCCGGAGTGCAGGTAGAAGAACAGCCACGTCCACATGCCGTTGGCAACCAACTGCACCGCGTACAACACAATCTTGGGTTTGGCCGCTTTCCATCCATCCACGCGTACAACGGTCCACGCCGCAATAGTCATCAGCAGGTATAACACAGTCCATGCGGGCCCAAACAGGCTGGGTGGCGGCGCCCATATTGGCCGGTTGAGCGCGAGATAGAAATCGTTTGCCGGAATTGAGGCCACGCTTCCCCCAGCAGCGGCTGCGGCCGTCATCACCAACAGCAGCCCAAGCGCGCCAGGTTTGAGTGGATGCTTTCGGCCGGTGGGTTCGGGAATCGTCGAGGAATATGAAGGCATGTCCGTTGTAGAAAGACGAACGTTGGTGGCGTGTATATATCGTACCCTGTCTCAGGGACCAGGTTCGCCTGTGACATTCGTCATCGTCAGCGGCACGCGCTAATTCCCCGCAGCGTGCCCATCCTTTCGTGAGTCTGAGCCCGCAACCCAGCCCTTCGCCAGCCGCATGATGGCCTGACTGCCGCCGAAATCCGAATACGGCGCAACTTGCACGTCGTGGCCCAGGGCACGGAGCGCGGCGATGGTTGCTTCGCTCACCACCGATTCAATACTGACGCGCGTTCCGGCCGTATGCCGAAACCGCCCGACGTCCTGTGCGGCCTGGATGTCCATGCCGAATACCAGATGGTTGATCACAAACTGCGCGTGCCCTTGCGCCTGCATGGCGCCACCCATCAGTCCGAAACTCATGTACGGTTCATCGGTGCTACCATCAGCGGCCGGATTCGCGCCAGGTTTCGTGATGAAGGCGGGAATCAGCGTGTGAAACGGCCGCTTGCCCGGAGCCACCGTGTTCGGCAAACCGTCAATCAGGGTGAACCCGGCGCCCCGATCATGCAACACAAAACCGGTGCCCGGCACCACAATGCCCGAGCCGAACTCATCGTAGTTGGAATTGATAAACGACACCATGTTGCCCTCTTTGTCCGCAACCGTCAGGTAAATCGTTTCGCCTCCGACACGCTCCGGTCCTGGCTCTACCTGGGTTTGCGCCTTCTTCAAATCGATATGACGGCGACGTTCGGCGATGAACGCATCGGATAACATCTGCGTCGGCGTCAGCGTGAGGTGATCGGCGTCACCTACGTATTTCACGAGGTCGGCATACGCAAGTTTCTTGGCTTCAATGAGCAGGTGCAAATACTGCGGCGAGTTATGCCCCATGGCCTTCAGATCGTACGGCTCGAGAATGCGCAGCATTTCCAGCGCCGCGATGCCCTGATTGCTGGGCGGCATTTCCCACACGCGATACCCCTTGAACATCGCGGAAATGGGCGTCACCCAGTTCGGTGCATTCTTTTTGAGGTCGTCGAGCGTAACAAAACCACCCAGTTGTTTGATGTGGTTGGCCATGCGCACGCCAAGCGATCCGCCATAAAACGATGCCGGACCTTCTTTGGCAATTTGCTGCAGGGTCCGCGCGTAATCGGTGTTCACAAACCACTCACCGGCCTTGTACGCCTGACTGTCACGCAGGAACGTGGCGCGCGCACCCGGGTCGCGACGCAGAAGGTTTATCTGTTGCACCCAGTCGGTCGCGATGACCGGGGTCACGGGAAACCCGTTCTGCGCGTAACCGATGGCTGGTTGCAATACCTGCGCAAGTTTCATCGAGCCGTATTTGTCCAGCAACGCCTGCCATCCCGCCAGTGCGCCCGGAACCGTCACCGTTTCAATACCACGCGGAATGGTCGTGGTGCGACCGCGTTTCAACAATTCTGCGCGCGTCATCAGCGAGCCCGCGCGACCACTTGCATTCAGCGCCACCAACCGATGCTCTTTTGCCAGCCAGACAATGGCAAACATGTCGCCGCCAATGCCGGTCATCATCGGTTCGACCACAGACAACACCGCCGCCGCGGTCACGGCCGCGTCAATCGCGTTGCCCCCGTTGTCCAACACGTTGAGCGCGGCCGAGGTGGCGAGCGGCTGGCTGGTGGCGGCAATTCCATTGGGGGCGTATACCGGCGACTTGCCGGCCATGGTGTACGGTTGCTTCGGAATCTCGCGGGCCACCTGTGCGTGGCTTGCGTCAGCGATGACCGTTGCAAACGCGATCGGCGCGAGTGCCGGCGCGAATGCGCGGATTGCGAATGTGCTGTTTGCGAATGCGCGGTTCGCGAAGCCGCGGTTCGCGAAGCCGCGGTTCGCGATGCGAGCTGCCTGGCGCTTCCGAAGCATGGTCATGGCGGGTGTTCCGATGGTCCAGTTGTGAAATGTTCACGGGCGCCCTGTGTGGACGCCCGTGTTTGCTGCCTGCTATTCGAGTGCGCAGACTGACATGCGGCGTTACTGAATACGCGCTCGCAACTGCTCAATCGTAGCGGGCGACCCGGTAAACAGCCCTTCCGGATAAACCCGCGATTGAATCATTTGCGAGTAAATGCCTGCCTGATCGTACATGTTCAGGCTGAAGCCGGCGAGATACTGCAACCGCAGGTTCTTGTCACGATTGATCTGCACGTCGGCCAACCACGGCTTCAGCTGCTCACCACGCGCCGCAAAGGTCGACACCAGGTCGATGGCGGAGAAGAAACCAATCTCGGCCAGCGACTTGGCGACTGGCGCGTATTCCGGCGTTTCGAGGCGCGCCTGAATGGCATCCACGTCAATGGGTCCGGGCGTCTTCTGCCCAACCAGCACCACGTCGTAACCCTGATCGTTAAACGTGTTACCGAACACCAGGCCTTCCGGGAACACTTCGAGGAACGTGCCCACTTCGCTCTTCACCGCGTCCACGTTGCTTTCGTACAACTGCACGAACACGGTGACCACGCCGCCATCATTCAGCCGATCTTTGATGAGCTGGAAAAATTCCGCCGAATACAGACCAGCCGCGCCTTTCACCCACGGGTCGAAGGGATCGCTGGTGATGGCGTCGTACTTCTTCTTGTTGGTCATGAGGAAGTGACGCGCGTCGTCAATCTTGATGGTCACCTTGGGATTGTCGACGACGTTGAAGTTGTGCGCGCCAAACAGACGCCCCACGACCTCCGGCACCAACGGCTCAATCTCGGCGATCACTTCGCGCTCAAGTCGTGGATCGATACTCACGGAACCCGCCGTCACCCCTGCCCCGCAGGCAATCACCAATACGTCGGAGGGTGCCTGTTTGGGGAACAGCGTGGCCATGTGACCAAGCATGCGCTGCAGGCGCATGTCCTGCGGCTCGCTGGACGCCTGCACTTTGCCCGCGTTGTGGTAGTTGCGCACGCCGTTAGACAGTTCGGACACCGTCATTGACGAATTCATCCCTTCGCCCATGAAGATGAACTCGCCGTGATTGTATTGGCGGCGGGCCGCAAACCGTCCATAACCGACCAGCAGCGAGGGCACTGGCACAATTGTGGTGATCAAATAGCCCGTAACACCAATCGTGATAAGAAACGCCGCCATGGAGCCCGGCGTGAACGCAAACTTTGTCTCACGAACCGACGGACGAAACACCAGCATCAACAGTGCCGATGCCGCAGCGAACACCAGCAGCACTTGATGGGAACGCTGCGTGCCGATGGTGGGAATGAGAATGAGACTGGCAAGCAACGAACCAAAAATGGCACCCACCGTGTTGGCAGCGTACGTCGTTCCAACCACCACACCGGTGTCTGTTCCGCGAGATCCAATGGCCGCCAGGGCCAGCGGGAAACTCGCACCCCACAACACGGCGCCGGGCAGCACCACAAACGCCGTTTTCACCAGATCCATCGTGAAAATGAACTTCGGTCCGCTGGCGAGCTGCGGATCGACGGGCCAGTACGGGAGCGACTGCGTAAGTCCAAACGCCGCCCACGCAATTGCGGCGACCAGCAGCAACTGACACCAGCCCAGCGCCGTTCGCGGATTTTCAACCGTACGTGCAAGCACGGCGCCGGTGCTGCTGCCCAAGCCAAGTCCTGTAAGGAAGACGGCCAGAATCAGGGAGAACGTGTAAGTGGTTGCGCCAAGATTGAGCGACAGCAGACGCGTCCACACCACTTCGCTGCCCAACGCCGTAAAGCCGGACAATGCAATGGTGATGTAAACGGGCATGGCGCCAACAGGCGCATCAAAGAGCTTCGGCTTCGGAGCGCCAGCCACGGGCGCAACATCCTTCACGTCGTACGGCATCTTGTTGGCCAGCATCATCGCCGCGCCGGCAACCAACAGGTTGAGAGCAATCGCGACTCCTGATGCCACTTGCACATCGTACAAGCGTAGCAGGTAATAACCCGCGAGCAGGCAACCAATCACACCACCAGCAATGTTGCCGCCGTAGAAAAATCCAAGCCACGAGATGCCACGTGGTGTGGCTTCTACAAAGCGGGAGATGGCGGGCAGGGTGGCGCCCATCAGGAGTGTAGGCGGCAGCAACACGATCGCGCTGAACAATCCACTCAGCAGCAAGCCGGGAAATCCACCCAGGCCAATCGCAATCTGCAACTTGCCAATGACCGGCAGCAGGAACATCAGAATCAACCCGGCAATACCGATGCCGAACTCGAGCTTGGCGTACACGCGCAGTGGATGTTCGGACCGTTTTACATAACGCGACAACAACAGGCTGCCGGCGCACATGCCGCCCATGAACGTACCCAGCACCACGCCAATGGAGATGGCGGACGAGCCCACGACCAGCGACAGCATCTGCAGCCAGACAACTTCGTAAATGAGGGCGGCACATCCGCTGCCGATGAACAGCATGACCAGCAGCGGAAGGAAGGGGCGATCGGCGTCGCTTGCGGAGACTGCGCCGGACGAATGAGCGGACGCACCACCAGATGCGACCGCAGCACCGGTGGAGGCGGGCTTGGTCTGTTTTGTCATGAGCCTATTACGGGAAACATCTCGCGAGTGCTGGTCGAGCAGCAGCCAGGGGGGCAGGGCGAGATTGATCGGGAGCCTAAAGAGAATGCCCCAACCGGCTTGACTCAATAGCCGGTGGGAATAAAACCGCCTCCGGAACTGTCTGTAGTCGGACCAACCCCTACACCCGGACGGATTCTCATGTTGAAACGCGCATTAATCCTTGGAATCGTAACCGCCGTCAGCCTCGCGGCTTGTGGCGAAGACGACGTGACACCTCCCGCCGTTTCGAAAATCGTCACGTTCAAGGCCACTATAAACGGCGCCAGCGAAGTACCGGCCAATGCCACCACCGGCTCGGGCACTTTTACGGCGACGCTCGACACCTCCACGAATGTGTTCACGTACGACCTCACGTTCACCGGGCTCACATCCAATGTGAACAACGGGCACATTCACGGGCCCGCGGCCGTCGGCGTGAATTCAGGGACGACCATCAACTTCAACACACTGCCGGGCGCCACCTTCAGCATTGGTCAAACTTCCGGCACGGCGAAAGGCACAGCGATTCTGAACGCCAGCACCCAGATTACGGCAACCGTCAACGGCGACTCATTGAAGAAGTTGCTGTTCGCCGGGCTGACCTACGTGAATATTCACACGGTAAACAACGGACCTGGCGAAATACGCGGCCAGATTACGAAGCAATAACTCCGACATCAGGCCAATGCGGCTTCTGGTTGCAGCCACCGCTTGCTTGTGCCCGAGCGAGCGGCTGGCTGCCCAGGGAGACACACTGCACACTTTGATGTCGAGGCATACGAACCACAGTGTGTCGCTCAAAATGCCGCCGGCCAGAACGGGTTCGGGGACGTCATGGATTCCCGACTCGTCACCCATGCGGACCGCCGTTGGGCCAGCCGCCCATATGCATCGGCCGTCTGCGCAGAATGATCCGCTCGCACCCATTGGCCATCATTGGCAGGATGCGTCGCATCAGACGTTTGGGGTGCTCACGCTTGGCATGGGTACGCAGCAATTCAAACTCGAGGGGTCCGCGTTCAACTCCCGCGAGGCGGACGAACACCATCTGTTCATGGACTACCGCGGCGCACGCCTGGACTCCTATTCGGGCCGACTGACGGTCGCTCCCAATGCACGCATCGTCGCGTCCACCTGGTGGGCATTTCTCAACGCGCACAGCCGACTCGATCCGTCTGGCCGCATGCACCGCTACGGTGCCTCAGCCATGATTGACGCCAACGGCCTGCACAGCGGCCGCTGGACCACCACGTTGGTGTGGGGCATGAACCTGCATCACCATAGCGGTTCCAGTCACGCCGTTCTGCACGGCACTCCGGGTGCTTCGCCGCACCATCACGCATCCAGCCTGTTGGCCGAGTCCAATTTTGAGATCGGCCGGAGGACTACCGTGTTTGGACGCGTCGAACGCGTCAAGAAGAACGGCGAAGAACTCGGCTTTCTCGGCGGCGACCTCACCGAGCTTTACGACGTGCGCTCGGTGGTGCTGGGCGCGACTCGCGAGGTGTTCTCGGTTGGCACCGCACGATTTGCGGTGGGCGCGCGCGGCGCCATCAATGTTGTGCCGCAGTCGCTGTTTGCGACGTACGGCACGCGGCGTCCCACCGGATTGGCCGTCTACGCACGCGTGCGGCCGAGATTGCACATCATGCACTAAACTTTCGCAAGAACTTCCTGTGCGGAACCCGACTCAGCCACCATTCCCTCTGCAATCACGACCACGCGATCGGCGCACGCTTTCGCAAAATCCACATCATGTGTGACAATCAGAATGCCGCGGCCGGCCGCCGCCAGCGAACGTAACAAGTCTGCCAGCGCCCCACGTCGCGCCGGATCGAGCGCCGAGGTGGGTTCGTCCATCAGTAACAGGAGTGGGTTCGGCGCGAGTGCCCGGGCAATCGCGACGCGTTGCGCTTCACCACCGGAAAGTTGCGCCGGGAATGCCGCCGCGCGGTCCCGAACGCCGAGTGAGGCAAGCAGATCGAGTGCCACCGTGTTGGCTTTTTCCATCGGCCAGCCGAGTGCGTGCACCGGGGCCAGCGTGATGTTGTCCATGACCGACAGGTGCTGGAACAACGCGTTGTGCTGAAACACTACGCCCACTCGACGCCGCAAGTCCTTCAACCGGGATTCCGGCGGTACCGGACCCGGTTGGAGGGAAATTCCATCAACCGAAATGCTGCCCGTGGTGAAGGACTGCAACGCGGCGATGGATCGCAAGACGGTGGTTTTGCCGGCACCGGACACGCCCATCACCGCACACACTTCGCCCACGTTGGCGGCGAGCGACACACCGCGCAACACATGATGCCCCTTGTAGTCGACATGCAGATCGCGCACGGATAACGTGGGCGTCACGGTCGACATCGCTCGTGTACCGGTGGAGGGTGTGACGCTCATGACACACTCCATTGGCGCTCAAGGCGGCGCGCCAATTGCGACAGCGGCAACGACATCGCGAGGTACACCAGTGCGCACAGGATGCCCGGTACCAACCAGCTGCCGATGTTCGTCGCGTAGATCGCGGTTTGTTTCGTGAGTTCGACGACGGTAATCACGGATACCAGCGACGAATCCTTCAGCAGGGCGACGAAATCGTTGGTCATGGGCGCGAGCGCCAAACGCAGCGCTTGTGGCCCGCGCACCAGGCGCAGAATCTGCACTTCTGAAAGACCCAACGTGCGCGCGGCCTCCAGTTGCGACCGCGCGATGTTCTGCAGCGCGCTGCGATAGATCTCTGATTCGTACGCCGCGTAGTTCAGCCCCAATCCGACAACAGCCGCAACAAATGCGGGCAGGCGAACAACGTCGGACAGTCCGTAGTAAATGACAAACAGTTGCAGCAGTACGGGAGTGCCGCGAACCACTTCCACGTAGGCCATGAGCAGCAGTCGGACAGATTTGCCGCCGTACACGCGACCGGCTGCAATACCAATGCCCAGTGCGACGGCCAGCGCCATAGCGAGGCACGACAGCACCAGGGTGATGCCAGCGGCGCGCAACAACGCGGGCAGGTACCGCCCAATTGAATTGATGCCCCCGGTTCTGTTCGCGGTCGAATCTGCGCCACTTTTCGCGGAAGAATCGGTCGCCACGCCCGCGATCTTTTTCTGATATTCGGCCTGGCGCTCATCCCACACATTCCAGCTTCGAAAAATTCGCTCCAGTGATCCATCGCGCATCCGCGCGCGCAACACTTCGTCCACAGAATCACGCAACGCCGCGTTATGCAGCGCCAACACGCCCACATAGTGCCCGGTATCAACCGGCTGTGGCACGATGACAAAGCCCCCAATGCGCTTGAGCGACCGTTCGGCGATCACATGGTCGAGCAACACCGCGTCCACGCGCCCCGCGACAAGGTCGCTGTAGGGGTGCACGTCATCATCATACGAAACTGGCACCAGCCCAATGCGCTTTTGCGCGTCAAGCAGCAATTCATACGCGGTCGTCGCGCCCAGCGTGCCTACGCGATGTTTGGCCAGATCGTTCAGCGTGCGATACCGCGCACTGTCGGCCGGGCGGACGGCCAGCACCTCGTAAAATTCGTAGTACGGTATGGTGACGGAATAACGCGCGCGCAGCTCGGCGCCATCTTCCATGCCGGACATCCCCAGCTCGAAGTCACCGCGCGCGACGGATTGTCCGATGGAGGCCCACGCCACCTGCACAAACTTCGGCGCGCGGCCCAGCCCGCGTGCAATCAGTTCCGAAATTTCTACGTCAAAGCCGCGCACCTTCGACGGATCGGCCGCGTTGGCCTCAACAAACGGCGCGCCACCTTCGGCGTCACCGCCCCACCGGAATGGACTCGACTTTTGTACGGCGCTCGCGGTGGAGGGAGACGACGGCGATTGTACAGCAGTGAGAACGGCCGCTCCAATCATCACGCACAATAGCGCGGCCGCCCGGCGCGCGTTTCGTCGCGTCAACGCCGGACCTGCCCACTGCGCACCATGCGCGATGTGGTCACCAATTGGCCCGCGTGACGCGATGCATGTTCAGCCGCATGAAACAACAGTCCCCAGACGGTGCTTTCCAACCGCGCGCGGCCGACATAGCGAATATCCTGATACGATGCTGCTGTTACCCGATGCAACATGTGGAGCGAGGCGCGAATTGACTCGGCCATTCGGGCAGAAAGCGCCACTGCGGTGACCGACGGGTCGAGCGCGGTGCCTTCGGTTTTCACATACACACGTTGCTCGTCGGAGAGCGCGTCTCCCATCGCGTAGGTGAAGAGACGGTCGGTACTTCCCGCGACATGTACTATATGAAAACCGACGGAAGCAACTCCACCGGGCCGCGCCCAAAGCTCCGCGTGCGAGAGATCGGATACTTCAATCTCGATTTCCTCAATGACATCCAGCAATGCATGCACCGCAGGCTGCAACTCGGCCGCGTAACCGGGAACGGGGCCGCGCTGCCACACGGCCGTGGCGCGGGAGTCAGGACTTTTCAGGGGTTCGCTCATGCGCTCAAAATTGTCGCATGACCGCGCGCTGCGTTAGTCCGGTGGTTGAAACGGTCCGCCGGCTGCCGCTGCTTCCCGTTCAGATGTTTGCCGAGGTGCGGCGTGATCATGTGCGGGTGCCGGCGTCCGGGTACCTGCAGTTGCGCGAGGCCGATGCCATCGTTGCGATTGCCGAGCAGACACTCGCGTCGCGTGCATCCACGTTGCAACTGGCGCGGCAGCGTTTTGAACAAGAGCTCATCTCTAAACTGGATGTTCGGCAGTTCGAAGCCACGGTTGCCGACCCCGCCGCACACGTGGCCGACTACATTCGGCAACGCTCCGAAAGTGAGAATGCGCTGTCGATTCTACCTGGAACGCCGCCGCAGTCTATTCCGCGGGGACAGGTGCTCAGTGACATCGTGAAGTCGGTGACATTGCCAGACTCAATTTCCGGTGCGCTGCTGGCTGGCGTTTCGCTGCCAATGTTCACGGGCGGACGGCGGCGCAACGGGGTCTACCGGTCTCGCGTCCAAATCGCCACCAACCCGCACCAGTTGTCCGTGCGAAAGTTGGCGAGTTGTTGCGGCAGTCGCCCCGGACCGTAGTACACCTCTACGCCGTGCACATCAATCGGCAATATCTCGTCCAGGTCGCTTTGTGGTGGGCGCAGCATGCCATCCACCGCCATGCGCAGTGGGCACGCCGTGATCGTGTTTTTCCCGGGCACCGATCCGCGCGATGAAACCGCTATGCGCGCGCCGCCTTGCTCGGTCACTTGCACGCCCGGCATTCCGCGCAATAGCTGCGAAAGTTTGACCGGATTCCGTTTCTCAATGTCCTTGCGGGTGACCGCCGAGTTTGGTTCGCCGCGTAAAACGCGCGCCTCAAAGTCGCGCAGTCGAATGCTGGCCACGCGCGGAGCGACCACCTTGACGTCCGTCAGCTCGGGCGGTAACTCGTCCACAGCAATGGTGTAGATGTTGTCGCCGACCATCAGCTGAAAATCGACAGACGTTTCCCTGAAGCCAATGTGTCGTACCGAGGCGTGCCAGGCACCCGCGACCAATCCACTAATGCGAAACACGCCCAGACTGTCGGTACGTCCGCTGGCAACTTTGTCGCCAAGACTCACTCGCACGTCAGCGATGGGAATGGGACGGTCGGCACTGTTCACGACATGCAGTCGGAGCGCGCTCGGCGATTGCCTGTTGGAGACAGCGGCGCTGCTCGAATTGGCGGTGGCCGGCACGCTCTGCGCGTTGACGCAAGCCGCGTCAGTTGCAATGAGCACGGCTACCGCGATGGGCACGCGGAACAGGGTAATGCGGGACTTTCCGGAGCGCGCGCCCATGCCCTACCTCGCTGGCTGGCCCAATTGCGTATCCTACATTGAGGCTTTCCGGCTTCAGACGCAATAGCGACAGGAACTGGCTGGGGCGAACGGCGATCGGGACAGGGCAAAACGCGCAGGATTGGTGGCAAAAATTACCAATTCCGTTTCGTGAACCATCGGATGAAAGCGCAGCCCCGGGTTGGGGGGGCGGGGCTCTGCTTCAGGCCTTGCCCCGGTGTATTGCCGGAAATTTCGGCCGCAGCTTGCTAAACCAGCAACGCTCTCAACAACTGCTGCCCCACCGCCAGCGATGGCTCCAACTCGGCCGTTTGCAACAGCGTGGCAAGGCTGACCGGATGATTCGGTGCGCGATTTTTCGGCGCAAGTTCGCGCTCGAACCATTCCACATCGTGCCAGGAACCCTGTTTAAATCCGACGCCACGATACACGCCGATGGAATCAAATCCGAGTGAAGTGTGCAATGCAATACTTGCCGCGTTTGGGCGCGTGATGCCCGCATACGCGTTGTAAAATCCCTGCCGCACCAGTATGGCGAACAGCGAGGTGTATAAGGCGCGCGCCACGCCCGTGCGATGCTGATCCCCGCGCACATACGCTGAGACATCCGTAGACCATTGGTAGGCAGGGCGATCACGATGTGCACACGCGTAGGCGTATCCCACAACTTCTCCCCCTCGTTCGCACACGAGCCAAGGCGTGCGGGGCAGCGTGCGCTCAACGCGGCGCGTCATTTCGTCCGCATCCGGCGCGACCAACTCAAACGAGGTGGCGGAGTTGGTAACCGCCGGCCGGTAGATATGGGCGAGGGCTTGCCCGTCGGCAGCGGTGGCGAGACGAATAGTGGCGCGCATGGCGGGTCTTTGGCGAGTACGATCGTGGCAACCGGGACCGCGGGGACGTGAGCTTGACGACTACGGAGTACTTTATGTTACAAAGTTCTGCTCCGCAAGAGACGCGCATCACATCGGGGATGGGCTCGCGGCAGCGTTCCGGGTTGGGGTGGGGTCGGCATTCGTACCGACGGCCTCCGTACTCGCGGCCTCTGCATGACGGCCTCCATTGGCGGCATCCGCACTGGCGGCCATCGATTTGCAGCCGCCGATGGTCGGCCACCCGATAGGGGTCACTAACGCGCGTGGCTTGGCGGCGGCAGTTTGCGATATGAGAAAGATCTGTGCGTTCGTCGTTGTTTTCTGGGCTCCGGTCTCGCTGGCGCAAAGCGCGTTGAGCTCCTGGCCACAACATGCAAGAACTCGGCCTGCCCCCGTCGTCGTCACACCTGGCGCGTACGTATCGCAGCGCCCCCCTGCCGACGCCGTCGTGTTGTTTGACGGCACGTCACTCGCCAAGTGGTTGCAGGATGACGGCAAGCCGGCGAAGTGGCGTATTGTGGACGGCGCCTTTGAGGTGGTGCCAAACACAGGCACACTGAGCACGCGCGACACGTTTGGTGATGTGCAGTTGCACATCGAATGGATGTCGCCCAATCCCGCGCGCGGAAAGGATCAGGATCGTGGCAACAGCGGTGTGTTCTTTGCTGGCGGCCGGTACGAAGTGCAGGTGCTCGACTCGTACAACCATGCCACGTATCCTGACGGCCAGGCCGCGTCGTTGTACGGTCAGTTTCCGCCGCTGGTGAATGTCAGTCGGCCGCCAGGCGAATGGCAGACGTATGACATTGTGTATCATCGTCCGCGTTTTGATGCGCGGGGAAAGTTGTTGAAAGCCGCGCGACTCACTGTGTTGCACAACGGCGTGTTGGTGCAGGACAACATGGAGTTGGTGGGACCCACGGCGAATGGCCGTCGCCCGCCCTACGGGGTGCACGCAGACAAGTTGCCGATATCACTGCAGGATCATGGACATCCGGTACGATTTCGGAATGTGTGGGTGCGGAATTTGGAGCGGTAGCGGCGCGACATCGCAGTCAGTGTCGCACGTCGTCAGGGTCGTGTTGCAGTGACCAGCTTGTGCACCCGCATCGACACCACCCCATCAGTATCCTCAACGCGCAGTAACACGCGATCGTCACCAAACGCCATGACAAAAGCCAAGCCCGGCGCATGAACGCGCCCAACCATCACACCCTCGCGGTTGAATGCCGTGGCGCTCCATGTCGTGTCGTTGAGCGACATTCCGTCCACGACCCACAGTGTGCCGTTTGGCGATACAAACGTCTGGTGAAACGCAGGCAGCGAATCGGCAAACGGTGCGTCGCGAGCAAGACGTCGGCTTTCGTTCGCGTCAACCATGCGCTCTGACTGCGGGCCTTCAAATTGTTTGAGCTGCCGGGCAATCATGGTGTCACGCATCACCTGCGTAACCGGGCGACGTGGTACCGCCACATGCAGTTGTCGCACAACCTGGCCATCCAGATTACGTACATCCAGCTGATAGGTGGCGCCATCACCGGTGACAAGGGAACTGTCCCACACGGTGGTGATCGCATGCAGCGTAAATCCCAACACGGTCGTGTGTGTATCTGACCGGCCACGATATTTGGTCTCCACTCGCTTCAGTTGGAAGTGCGGGACGGATGCGATGGTTCGCGGACTACTCAGCGCAGGTTCCGCGATAGTCATGAGTTGAATTGCAGACATCGATCGCTCGACGGTGTCGCCCTTCGCATTCCCCACGATGTTGCCGCCGCCATTCACCAGCAGCTCGCCATTGGGAAGGATGCCCAGGGGCGCTACTCCAAAAGGGGGGCCCGCCGGAAGTTTCTTCATAGTAGCAAATTTTCCGCTTCTGGAAATCCAGTTCAGGCGCTTGTTGCCACTATCAAGAATCAGCAGCGAATCGCCTCGGAGCAGAATGGGCGCGCCGGGACTGGTGAACTCACCTGGCCCCTGACCCATGCGCCCGACTTTGCGCTCCGGTTTACCGCTCGCCGAGAACATGAATAGCTTTGCGCCCACGAGGGCAAAGGTGGCAATGCCACCGTCCGAAAACAGCAACGCAGTATACGTGTCGGTGAGGTCGTAGTCAGGGTCGACATTGACACCGCCCGCGATCGTCACCGCACTGGTGTCGAGGGTCCACTGCGCCGTTTGTTCGAAGGCGCTCGCGTCGAAGTTGATGCGCTCAATCCCGTTCACAGTGTCGCGTGTGCCGGTTATTGGAACCATGGCCATGGACACCACTTCAGGTGTGTCGCTTCCGGCAGAGCCGACCGCGCGCGCCCGATCACAGGCGGAGAGCATGCAGACTGCGAGCATGCCGGCCGATTGGCGATAGCGGTTCACAGGTGACCGCGCCACGGCGACCGCCAGTACCCCCACCCTACGCATCACACGCTGAATCTCCAGGAATGCCGCACGCATGCGAACACGCATCATGTTTTCCATTGACTGAGTAGTACCGCCGCTCGGCCACCGACGGTCGTTCCAGCAGGCCCCCGACACTCCCTCCCGCTAATGTCCCACCAAATCAAAATGCGCGCAACCCGTCAAAGGCTGCGCGCATGAACCCAAAACGATTCTGACAGAAGCGCCTGCGAGGGCGGCTAATACGTTCGCAACTTCTCCACCGTAGTGGTCAGCGCAGTCTTCATCTTGTGGGCCGCGCCCGTGTACGCCTGTTTCAAGGTTTCCGCATGATGGGTCACGACCACCGGCTGATGCCCCTCCAATCGCGCCTCCAACACACAACGTTTGTCATCCGCCCCACCCTTGTTGCCATTTTCATCGGTAAGGTGCACTTCCACTCGCGTAATGTGTTTCCCAAACCGCTGCAATGAATTCAGCACGGACGCCTCGACTTCCGTGACGAGTGCTTCATGTCCCGGGATGTTGTGATCGGTGTTGACCTGTATCTGCATGCGAAATACCTCACGTGGTGAAATACCTGATGCTGCCGGTGTACCTGTTGTTATTCCCCTCAATTTGGCCTGAGATCCCGTCATTTCGCGAGAAGTGTTGGTTACATTCGCTTGAGTTCCTGAAACTGCCCCCAGGCAGTGAGTGTCACCCGCACTTCCTTGTCCGACGGATTGTACAGAAACCATCCGTGCATGCCGTCAAAAAGCGCCACAATGTCACCTTCGGCTGCACGGAGCGTGCCACGCCCATAACTGTGCGCCGAGTCGCCGGGCGCCGTTGGACCCTCACCGTGCAGGTTATAGTAAACGGTGCCACTGTCGGTGTGCCAACGGAACGACGCACGCTGGTCTTTGCGCATCGCCAGTTTCACTTCCAGGCGCTGCGTCGGTCGCAGCACGATCAGCATGGAATCGCGATGGGTCGCAGCACCCGCGTCCGCACCTGGTATACCACTTCCCGACGCCGCCGCTGCAACAATGGCCGAGTCGGCGGTGGCTTCTGCTTTTGCCAGCTCGCGTTTGATCACGCCCATTTGCGTCAGGCCAAGCACCTGACCGATACCCGTCGGATCAATGCCGTATTCTGCGGGCAGCACAGCCGTCACGAGTAGTGCGGCCGCGACACCGGCGGCGATGAGCGTCGATCGAACAAGCGATCCTGAGGCAGGCGGCATGAATGGTTATGTGCGGTTGACAACGTAGCCGGCGAACTGATATCCCACGAGCACAAAGCCTGCCGTCATGATTGCGACATTGGCCGCATACCCACGCCGATCAAAACTCGTGGTGCGACGCCAGTAGCTCATGACGATGAGTATGGCGCTCAGCGCAAGCAGTTGCCCAATCTCCACACCCACGTTAAACGAGACGAGATTGGCGAACAGTCCGGTTTTGTCCATCTCAAAATCAAGCAGCTTTGTCGCCAGCCCGAACCCATGAAAGAGTCCAAACACCATGGTGGCAACCTTGGTGTTGGGCTGAAATCCAAACCACTGCTGAAACGCGCCCATGTTGTCCAGCGCTTTGTACACAACCGAGAAACCAATGATTGCGTCTATGAGATACGGACTGACACTCACACCCGTCAGCACGCCAAGCAGCAGCGTCGTGGAATGTCCAATTGCAAACAGCGTGACGTACACGCCAATTTCGCGAAGTTTGTACAGGTAGAAAATGACGCCCAGCAGAAACAACAAATGGTCGTAACCCGTCACCATGTGTTTGGCGCCCAGGTACATGAACGGCATCATGCGTGCGCCAAACGTTTGCTGGATGTACCCCTTGTCGCCCGCAGCAACGCCGTGCGCGAAGGCGTCGACGGCAAACGCGAGTGTCAGTACAACGGTGATGATCGCCAACCGGCTCAGGGTCGCGCTTTGGCCGCGCGGCCGGTTCAAGATGCCAGGCAGAATGGGCATGCCGAGAATGTAGTCCGCGCGTCGGCTTTCATGCTCCCGTCGCGGTGCAAGCGGGAGCATGCCGCTTGAGGGCGCTTGGAGTCTGACCCCGTTACCGAAACCACCCCCACCCTTTACACATCAAAAGTTTTTGATTTGTTTTCCCGTAGTGACCACGACCTCTGCCCCCGATCTGGCCCGCGCCGCCCAGCTCTTCCACGCGCTCTCCGACGAAACTCGGCTCGGCATCCTCGGGATGCTCCGAAGCGGCGAACAATGCGTGTGTGACTTGCAAGCATCGTTCGACGCCGCCCAGTCACGACTGTCCTATCACCTCAAGGTGCTCAAGGCGGCCGGTCTGGTCATCGACAGGCAGGAAGGTCGCTGGTCGTACTACTCCATGGTCCCCAACATCCTGGGCGAAGCACACGACGTCATTCGCCTGCTGGCCACCGAACAGTTTTCTGAACGGTTGGAGCCTTTGGCACCGTCCAACCGGAAGCCGCTCAAGGTGCTCGGAACCTGCTGCAGCTAACTGCCCCTTTTTTTACCCCTACACATCAACTTTTTTTGATGGGAGATACGATGCAGTCGACCCCTGAAACGCCATCCTTGTCAGTAACCGAGCTGGTCCGCGAACGATATGGCGCCGCAGCCCGTCGCGTGCTCGAAGCCGCTCCAGAGCCCGCCGGCGGCGGTTGCGGACCCGCCAGCTCCTGCTGCGGCGGCAGCGAGTTCAATGGCAGCGTCGATCCAATCACCAGCAACCTGTACGTCAGCGGCGAAAGTGATGAACTACCCTCTGCCGCCATGCTGGCCTCGCTGGGTTGCGGCAACCCCACCGCGCTGGCCGAACTGAAAGCCGGCGAAACCGTACTCGATCTCGGATCGGGCGGTGGCATTGATGTGCTGCTGTCAGCGCGACGCGTTGGACCCACCGGCCGAGCCTACGGACTGGATATGACGGATGACATGCTGACGCTCGCACGACAGAACGCTGCGGAGGCCGGTGTCACGAACGTCGAATTTTTCAAAGGACAAATTGAGAACATCCCACTGCCTGATGCCTCGGTGGATGTGATCATCTCAAATTGCGTGATCAACCTGTCCGGCGACAAACGCCAGGTACTGGCCGAAGCGTTCCGCGTGCTCAAACCGGGCGGACGTTTTGCCGTGAGCGATGTGGTGGTGCGCGGCGACGTACCCGTGGCGGTACGACGCAACATGGAACTGTGGGTGGGATGTGTTGCTGGTGCGCTTGAAGAAACCGCCTTCAAGAACCTGTTGTCAGAAGTCGGCTTTGAGCACGCCGATATTGAACCGACCCGCGTGTACCGTGCCGAAGATGCGCGACAGTTCCTGGAACAGGCGGGGCTGGGCGACGACGATCTGGCGGCCGTGGACGGCCGCGTGATGGCTGCGTTCGTTCGAGCGACGAAGCCCGTTTCCTGAACGGCTGCCGACGACCAGTGTTGCAGCGGCGCGTGTCGCTGCAACTCGTCGAATCATGACGAACACGAACGAAATTCTCCGGTTGCGTTTGGCCACCGCCTGGATGACGACTACCTGGCCTTTGACGACCAGTGAATGGCTGAAATTCGCCATACTTTCTCAACCCGCGACAATACCATCAGCTCGGCACCAACAGAATTGACCGGCCGGTCGCGGAACATTCCCTCGGTGGTCGACGTGCTTGACACCCAGGCGGCGTCGCCCTTCACCACCACCGTGGCCGCTGCGCGCACACTCGGCACCGCGCGCGCAAACGCAATGTCGGCTGGCAGGTGGCTTTTGCGAAACTCGGCGAACGTCTCCACACCGCCGGCTTCCATCACGACCAGGTCTGGCGCAAGCAACGCCAACGCCGCCGTGCTGTCACCCGCCACCAATGCCTTGTGAAATGCCTCAACGACGCGCAACACTGCGACGGAATCACTCGGCAATGCGGTGTCCGTGGCAGGCATGACATGCCCCATGGCTGCATGATCCATTTCGGCCATGCTGCCCGTCATTGAACCGGTCTTCATCCCGATCATTTGGCCGGTCGCATCGTCGTGTTGCATGACGGCCCCGCGCGTGACCGTGGGCTCGGGTAATGCACTCGCAAAGTTCACCGGCGCCCCCCCCATATTCTGCACACCCATTTCCATGGACATGGTTCGCCACGCGGCTTCGGACATCACATACGAACTATCATCACGAAACCGCGCGGCCGCCAACATGATCTCGGCACGTTTTCTGTTGCGAGGCACACTCGGATTGGTGAGAATGTCGCTCACCACGTCATGCATGGAGTGCAAGTTGTCAAAGATGATGGCCGCTTCGGGGTATCGCGCCGCAAAGACCGGCGAGACGGCCGCCGTCATTGGCATTTGATATGGCAGTGAACGCATCGGATCGCTCAACATTTGCCAGAATCGCGCGGCCGTAGCGCGCACGCCCGCCTGTCGCGCTTCCCGCGTCGTTCCAACCAGCAGTGGTTCGTACAAGCCCACCTGCAACCAGTGGTATCCCCAAATCAAACCGTTGAACTTGGGATACCGCGTCCGAAAGGCCAGTGAATATGGTTGCTCCTGCATCAACTTCATGCTCTTTGGCTTTGAGCTGAACGCTACGTCGCGCCGAGTTTTGTAGTAGGCAATAAGACGTTGCACCTCGCGATCTTTTGTCGCTTCAGTCAGCCGTTCATCCGCGAGCACGTCGTAAATTTGCCGGTGCAGAATGTGCGACCAGTCAAACATCACTTTGGCTTCGGGGGCGAGCTGCGCGTACTTGATTTCAATGGCCGCTTCTTCCAGCGGTACACGCGGCGGCCGCACCAGCACCTGCTGCGTGAGCTTGTTGTACACCTTCTCCTCAAGTTCGGAAACCGGCGCGTTTGGTTTAGTCAGCAGCGTTTCGTACAGGATGGCGTGCCCGTAATCGAACGCATTGAACAGTCGGTCGGCCGACTGGTAGTTGTTGCGAAACACCCAGTTGTGGGAGGCCTGCAGATAAAACGTTTCGTAGGTGGTAGACCATTGGGCCTGTGCGTTTGGGGCGGCCAATACAAGGCTCAAGAGCGAGGCCACAACGCCAAGACGCGGCGTTGTCCGCGCCGACCAGGATTTCGTGAGTGAGGACAGCATTATCGTCTCCAGGGCAGGCCAAACGCCACGGCGCCGCCCATTGTGAATGACCACGTTTGATCGTCTCCGGTGAGTCTGCGACCAACGCCAGCATCGAGCGCCCAGCGCGGAGAGAGTTGATATCGGCTGCCGATGGTGACATTCCAATCGGTCTCGCCGCCGTCCGCGAGGGCGCCTTGTGCGTACACCTCGCCAGTCAGCAACACCGACTGCAGTGGGAACGTGCGATCGACGGCAATACCGCTTAACCAGCGCGACACCTCCACTACCTGCGCACCTAACGGCGCCGCGCCGCTTGCCGGGGTGGTTGCCAGTACGTCGGGCGCATCACCAAACGTGTACTGCCCGTTGAGATGAAACCGCGCGAACCGAAATGTCTTCGTCGCAATGCCTTTCAGCGAAGAATACACGCGATCGGGTGCCAAACTTCCGGCCGGCAGCAACATCTCGACCGCAACGGCCAGTGCCGGAATACGCGTTTCCGCATTCAGGTTGTGCAGCAACGACACATCAATGCCAGCGAGACCGCTCGTGCGTCCCGCAGCCCCGTCAATCCACGCAATCGGAAACCCGACTTCCAGTTGCGTGCGCGGGAGAATGCCGTACGCGATTTCCGGTTCAATGCCCCAGCGGTATTGCCCGCCCTTGCTACGCTCCAATCGCAGTGGGGCGGCCTGCAATTCGAAGCCGCGTCGCTCCAGCGCGTATGCGTCTTCAATGCGCACGGGGCGGCCAGCATCGGTGTTGAAGTAGTCCGTCTGTGCGTACGCCGATGGCACAAGTGCAAGGGCGCACGTCAGCACGCCAGCAAGCGCCGCCACAACAGGCGTGAGCGAACCGATGGGACCTGCAAGCGCCGCCACAAAATGCGCGAGCGAACCGATGAAACGTTGTCGGCCGAATGGGAGCGTGCGTGGCGTGCCGGTAACTCGAGCGTGATGCATTTTATAAAGCGTAAAGTTCGTTCCGACAACCGTGTGGCGGTTGGGAGGCAGTAGGAGGCAGTCGGACGGTTCGTGCCTAGGCCGCGTTGTGCGCGTGCGGGCACGAAGGCGCGGCCCCGTTGGCGGCGCCAGTGACCGGTGCCGCAGCGGGCTCACGTGCGAACAGTTCACTACGACAAAACAGGTGTGACAGGGCCCCTTCGCCGGGATGATCGCAGTGGGCCGCATGCGAATGCGCACCCTCTGCAGGCATTGGGTGGGAAACGATGACGCCCGAGACCCACACCGCACACAACATGGCGGCCGCGCCAAGCAATGAGCGACGCGTAAGGTGTGACGCAACGATTGCCGTTTCACCAGCCAGACGACGGATACGGCGTTCGAGCAGTGCGTCATGCGACGTCGAACGCTTCGCCCCATTCGAGACGAAGGACGCTGTTGCATCAGCGGGCCATGCAGGTGCGACCGCGGACGACCCGCGCGACATGGGCCATGCAGCGAGCTGCAGGATGGCTGACGCCAACACCAGCGGTTGGTCACCTGCGGCCACATCGTCCGCGGCAATTTCCGATTCATCCGCCATGTCCGCGGCCAGGCGCCGAAACGCGGGAATCCAAAACAACGTGCACCCAAGAAAACGCAGGAGCGACAACCGGAGCGGATCGCGGCGACGCACGTGTTCGGCTTCATGGGTAAGCACCGCCACCAGTTCAGCGCGCGTCAACACACGTTCAAGTTCCCGCGCCACATACACGCGGGGCCTCCACCACCCTGCAGTGAACGCGGGATTGGGCAGCCCTTCGACAACCCGCACGGTATGCGGGTCGAGCCCTGACGCACGCATCGCCGCAACAAACGCCGGTGAGGTGGTGCCGGTGTCCGCATTGATGAACAACAGTGTCTGGCGCAAACGCGAGAGCGCACGCCACCGATCATACGTCGCGTAGAAAACGCCGACCAACAGCAGCGCGTGAAACAGCCCGTGCACTGGCGCCAGCAGCATATGCAGGGCAATGAGGCACACGTCCAGCACATGATCATAACCCGTCAACGCGGCATCCAGGCGCGTCGACACATGATGCCCAACAACCGGACTCAAACTGAGGAGCAGAAGTGCGCCAATACCCCACAGCACCAGACGGCGATGTATTTGTTCACGCTCACGCATGCGCGCGGTCAGAAACGAGTTCGGTTGCGGCATGCGACTCCGGTTCAGCCCTGTTCGCGCAAACGGCGGCGAATGAGTCGCCCCAGTTCTTCGAGTTGCGCAGGATCACGCTCGGCCAGCACGTCCACCAGTGACGCAGACAACGCTTCAGGGCCGAACGAGAGAATGCCTTCCATCACGCGGCGTGAGACCTGTGCTCGAAACGCCTCTTCGCTCATTGTGGGCTCGTAGTGATACAAGTCGGCAACTTTGCGCCGCGTGAGCACTTTTTTGTCGACGAGTTTGTTCAGCACGGTTACGGTGGTCAGCGGCGCTACGCGATGTTCGGTGACCACGGCATCATGCACCTCGCGCGCCGATGCAGCTTTGCCGAGGTCCCACATGGTTTGCAGCACGCGCGCTTCCAGATCGCCCAGCACTTTCGCGAGTCCGTCGGCCGAAAGGCGAACGGTATCCTGCAAGCGGAGTGTGGGCGAGTCGTGACGTCGGCCTGGCTGGCGGTCTTTGGTCACAAAAGTTGAATCGGGAGTCTGGCGGTGAGTTAAACTTAGTGCGACTTTATCGTGCGTAAAGTAGGGCAGAGACGTTGCGCGGTACCGGTCCCGGAACATGCCGGCATTGGCCACACGGCGCGCGAGGTAGCGCGACGGACGCAGTAACCCCGCGGCAGGCCTTTGGATGATACATATATATTGCAGTCTTCGAGCGCGCCGTTGTTTACTCCTTACGGACGGTCCATGAATCGCCTCTCAACCATCGCCGGTGCCGCCGGACTCACAGCGTGTCTGGTCGCGACGGCCTTCGGACGAAACGCGTCGTCGGACACCACGCCCGCGCGCACGCTTGCCATAGACAGCCTCCCAAGTCCCGCTGGGGTGGGCAGCGCCGAGCCGAATCTCACGGTGGGCCCGGATGGTCGAGTGTACCTGTCGTGGCTTGAGCCAACGAGTCCCGGGCATGCGCTCAAATTTGCCGTGCATGACGGGACGAAGTGGAGCGCCGCACAAACCATTGTGCAGCGACCCGACTTTTATGTGAACTGGGCAGATTTCCCGTCGCTGGTGGTATTGGATGGTGGTCGGCTGGCGGCACATTGGCTGCAGCGCAATGGCACCGGGACCTATGCGTACGTCGTGCGTATTTCGCAGTCGGCTGATGGCGGCAACACGTGGAGCACACCCGTTGCGCCTCATCGCGACAGCTCGGAAACAGAACACGGATTTGTCGCACTCTGGAACGAACGCGGCACCGTGGGCGCGGTGTGGCTGGATGGACGGAAGACCAAAGCGGCCGGCCATGATGCGGGGCACGCCGCCGGCAACGAGATGATGCTGGTCTCGACGACTCTCGCAGCAGACGGTACGCGCGGCGCCGAAGTGCGGCTGGATGAACGCACGTGTGACTGTTGTCAAAACGCCGCGGCCATGACCAGCAACGGGCCGATCATCGCATATCGCGACCGCTCCAGCGAGGAAATTCGCGACATCTATGTCACGCGCCGCGTGGGCAACAAATGGACTGCCGGTGCGCCAGCGCACCGCGACAACTGGAAGATTGCGGCCTGTCCGGTGAATGGCCCGGCGCTCTCGGCACGCGGCAATCGCGTGGCGCTCGCCTGGTTCACGGCGCCGGGTGACAGCGCGCGCGTCAACGTGGCGTTCTCCGACAACGCGGGTGCGACGTTTGGCGCACCAGTGCGAATGGACGCGGGCAGTCCGGCCGGTCGCGTCGACGTCGTGTTGTTGCCGGACGGCGGTGCACTGGTGACGTGGGTGGAACGCACGGGTGGCGATGTGGCGTCGGTGCAGGCACGACGTGTCGGCCGCGATGGCAAGCCTGGTGTGCCCATGACGGTAGCAACATCGAGTGCCGCGCGCGCCAGCGGGTTTCCACATGCCGTGATCACCGGCAACAACGTGATGTTCGCGTGGACGGTGGCGGGTCGCCCGTCGGCGGTGCGTATTGCGCGTGCACCGCTCACCGAGTTTCGATGAGGCGTGTCCTGCGGAGGTGTGGTCGCGGCGCAGTAGCGATGGCCGTGATGTCATCCTGGGTGATGATGGGGTGTTCGGCACGCGACCAATCAGCCGCCAACGTCACCGACGGTCGTGTCGAAATTGGCGCGCTATTGCCCGCGTATGCGGCGGTTTCGCTTGAGGGCGACTCTGTGTCGCTGGCCGGCCTTCGTGGCAAAGTGACGTTGCTCAACGTGTGGGCGACGTGGTGTCATCCGTGCCGTACGGAAATTCCCGAACTGCAAGCCATTCACGAACGGTATCGCGCGAACGGACTGGAGTTGGTCGGCGTAAGCGTCGACACCGACGGTACTGACGACGCCATTCGCGCGTTCATGCGCGACTTCAAGATGACGTTTCCCATCTGGCGCGACGCGGACGATCGCATTTCGGCGCGGTTTCTGATCGTGGGGGTACCGGCCACGTTTCTCATTGATAAAGCCGGAGTGCTGCGCTGGCGCAAGACGGGGCCCATTGCGCCGAACGATACGTCGCTCGCGGCCGCCATCACACGCGCGCTTGGTTCCTGATTCGTGCAATCTGAATCCATCGGCCTTTCCATCAGCTTCACGGCCGGCGTCCTGAGCTTCCTTTCGCCGTGTGTGCTGCCGCTCATTCCGAGTTACGTCAGCTTCATTACGGGCATGAGTCTGGACGACATGCAGCGCTCCCGGCGAACGACGCTGGTGCACGCGCTGCTGTTTGTCACGGGCTTCACGCTTGTCTTCCTGGCACTCGGTGCCACCGCGACCGTGCTGGGACGTGTGTTGCTGCAGCAACGCGACTGGGTGGGACGTGTGGGCGGCGTGTTGGTCATCGTGCTTGGCCTGTATCTGCTGGGCGCGTTCAACATTGGCGCGTTGTCACGCGAACGGCGCATGCACATTGCGAACAAACCCGTTGGATATCTGGGCACCGTACTGGTGGGTATGGCGTTTGCGGCGGGATGGACGCCGTGTATCGGCCCAATTCTTGGTGGTGTACTGACGTATACGGCCAGCAGCGCCGACTTGAACCGCGGGCTGCTGCTGTTGTTTGCCTATTCGCTGGGGCTCGCGCTGCCGTTTCTTCTCGCGGCGGTCATGATTGAACGGTTCATGACCTTGTTTCAGCGGTATCGCGGGGCGTTGGTGTGGATGTCGCGAATATCTGGTGTGTTGTTGATTGCGGTGGGTGTGTTGATGGTGACGGATAACATGACGGTGATTACGGGGTGGTTGCAGCAGTGGACGCCGGAGGCGTTGCGCAGTCGCATTTAGGTTTCGGATGTAGTCTGATGAGTGTCTCGTTCGAGTTTCCTGATTGTCGCATTCGAATGGGGCGCAAGTGTTCTGTGGGTTTGTTCGGGCATCCGGCAGAATGGGTTACACTGCGGGAAAGCGAATAACTCCGGATGCGGCGGATGTCGCGGATACTGCGCGGGGCTGGCGTGGGTTGGGGTGCGGTGCGAGTCGCCGTTGCGCCCCGTCGTCGAGCGTTGCGCCCCGTCATTCGCGCGAGCTCCATTGCCCGAATGTCACCAATCCCGCTGGCGCTTCAGGCTCTTGGAAGGAGTGGAACCGGTATACTTACCTATCGGGCATGCTCACGCTGCACTTACATCGGCACCACCATGACAGGCACGCATCAGCATTTGCTGGTGAACCACGTGCCGATTATCGGCGCAATTTTTGCGCTGGCGTTGTTGCTGACATCATTGCGGTATGGCCGAGACGTGCTGCAGCGAACTGCGCTCGCAGTGCTGTTTGTGGTGGGCGTGGCGGGGGCGGCGGCCAAGTTTTCTGGTGAACCCGCCGAAGACGGGGTGCGCGGCATGCCGGGAGTGACTCGCGCGGCTATTCATGAACATGAGGAAATTGCCGACAACGCCTTTCTCGCGGCCGCGGCGCTTGGACTGCTCGCCGGAGCGGCGCTTTGGCGCTGGCGTCGCGCGGCGCTTCCAAACTCGGCAGCCATTGGTGCGTTGGTGGGAACAGTCGTTGTCACGGCCCTGATGGCTTACACTGGTTTGTTGGGCGGACAGATTCGGCACACTGAAGTACGGGCTGGTGCGACTTCGGCCGACGCCATCGCCATTGAGCCGCCTCGGGTGCAGCCACCTGGGTGATTGCTCTGGGCATTGGCGACCGGTGTACGCATGCTGCGTTCGCGATGGTGAAATTCCGGATATCGGCATGCAAGGGGGGGCACATGGCTCACGAAGATGAATTGAAGCCCGGCATCGACAAGCCCAGACGCGGCCAGTACGTCATTGGTGTGCTGGTAATTCTTGTGCTGACGCTGGTCGCCTATTGGTGGCGCTGGCGCGCTTAGGTCACCACGGGTCCCCGACACGCCCGTAAACCCGGCACCGGTGCGATGTAATCGTCGCGAAGGAATTGACGGTTACGACAGGCGCGCCCAGAGAGTCGCTCAACTAACCCTCTCTCCTCGCTGCTGGTTGCCGATGCGTTTCGCTCCGTTCCGTTCCCCCGCTGCACGCTGGACCGCCGCCGCGCTCGTCGTCGTTGTTGTCCTTGCCGTCTCCGCCCGAGTGCACCTCTCGCGTGCCTCGCAGTCGCCGGCGCCAATCGCCATGCGCTACAGCGAACTGCTGTCGGCGATGTCGGCGCACGAGGTCGATTCGATCCTGATCCAGCCTGGTGCGGCGTTGCGCGGGTGGCTTGTGGCGCCGAACGCATCGGGGACGCGCGAGATCCGCGTTGAATACGGGACCGGAGAGGGCAGTACGCTGGTGACGGCGGCGACGGATGCAAAGGTCGCCGTGGCGTTTGCCGCCTCCCCGCTGGATCGCGCGCCGCTGATCACGTTGGTCGTCACCCTGCTCGTCGCGGCTGGCGTCGGCTTCGTCCTCTACGCGCACTACGGGCGACAGTCGTCGGGCAGCGGCGGCGACTTCGAGGTAGGCACTGGCAAGGGCTCCGGCTCCCGTACGACCTTCGCCGACGTGGCGGGCAACTCGGCGGCACTCGCCGACCTGCGCGAGGTCGTCGACTTCCTGCGGGACTCGAAGCGCTTCGCCGGGATGGGGGCAAAGGTGCCAAAGGGCATTCTGCTGGAGGGACCGCCGGGGACCGGGAAAACGCTGATGGCGCGGGCATTGGCGGGGGAAGCCGGGACGAACTTCTTCGCCATGTCGGGGCCGGACTTCTCGGGGATGTTCCTCGGGGTGGGCACCATGCGGGTGAAGGCGCTCTTCCGCAAGGCACGCAAGGCGGGGGGCGGGGTGATCTTCATCGACGAGATCGATTCGTTGGGCGGCCGGCGCGGGCGCACCGGCGGGCATCCGGAGGACGACCGCACGCTCAACCAGTTCCTCGTCGAGCTGGACGGCTTCAGCGCGACGTCGGGGATTGTCGTGGTGGCGGCGACCAATCGCGCCGCCGACCTCGACCCGGCGCTCCTCCGCAAGGGGCGCTTTGACCGTTCGGTCACGGTGGCGCTGCCCAGTGTCGGAGAGCGCGCCGAGATCCTGTCGTTGCACGCTTCCAAGCGTCGGATGCCGCTTGCCGTCGATGTCGAGATGGGCCGCCTGGCGCGACTCATGCCGGGAGCGAGCGGGGCCGATCTGGAAGGGCTGCTGAACGAGGCGGCGCTGCTTGCCGTGAAGACCGGGGCAAGTTCGGTGGCCTGGTCGCACATGGAGGAAGCGCGCGACCGGGTCCTGCTCGGCCGTGCGCGCGAAGGCGTCGTCATCTCACGCGTCGAGCAACGCCTCATCGCGTTGCACGAGGCAGGGCACGCCCTGGCCGGCTTGGTCTTCTGCCCCACCGACCCGCTGCACAAGGTGACCATCCAGCCGCGCGGCGCCGCGATGGGGGTCGCGTTTTTCCAGCCCGACACCGAGTTGCACCTGCACGCACGCCATTACCTCGAGGGGCAAATCCGCAAGGCACTCGGCGGCCGCGCGGCAGAGGAGCTGGTCTACGGAAGTGCAGCGGTGACGAGCGGGGGCA